>Ga0214921_10000587_pt1 | contig 66742 bp, 60 predicted proteins | sample LL1505_MetaG_FD_177992 | JGI IMG/M metagenome (GOLD analysis project Ga0214921, IMG submission 177992) | Freshwater microbial communities from Lake Lanier, Atlanta, Georgia, United States - LL-1505 | ecosystem: Environmental > Aquatic > Freshwater > Lake | place: USA: Georgia | collected...
AGGTGCGGCCACTGCCACGCAATAGCCCTGCGTCGGGTTACGGGCAAAGAAGTTTTGGTGGTAGTCCTCAGCGCGGGCGTAGTGGTTGAGCATCTGTACCTCGGTGACCACCGGGTTGGCGTAATTGCCGCTGGCGTTCACTTCGGCCACCAGGTCTTTGGCCAATTGCAGTTGCTCGGGCGTGGTGCAGTAAATGCCACTGCGGTACTGCGTGCCTACGTCGTGGCCCTGGCGGTTCAGAGTGGTGGGGTCGTGGATCACAAAGAAGATCTCCAGCACCTCGCGCGTGCTGATGACAGAGGGGTCAAATTCGAGTTTGACCACCTCGTTGTGGCCACTGGTTCCTGTGCAGACGTCGTCGTAGGTGGGGTTGGGCAGATGGCCGTTGCTGTAGCCAGACTCCACGGCCAGCACGCCGCGCACCTGCAGGTAAACCAATTCGCTGCACCAGAAGCAGCCAGCGCCCAGGGCCAAGGTTTGGGTGGAATGTTGCATGCCTAAGACCTCTTGAAAATGCTTGAAAACGCTGAAGCATACGGCGCCTGCTTTACAGGCGTGTAAAGCAGGGCACTCCACGGGGGCGGCTACACTACTAACCTGCAAGTCAGTAAAAAATGAATCCTCTCGCCTGCCCTCTTGACACCCGCTGTGCCGCCGCGCCCAGACGCGAGCGACGCAAAGACGCCCGACCGCGCGAACTGCTCGACGCAGCCTTGGCCCTGTTTGTCGAACAGGGCTTTGCCGCCACCAAAGCAGAAGACGTAGCGCGACGCGCCGGTGTGTCCAAAGGCACATTATTTTTGTACTTCACCAGCAAAGAAGAGCTGTTCAAAGCCGTGGTGCGCGAAAACATCGTCGGCCAGTTTTCGGAATTTAATGTCGCGCTCGACACCTTTACTGGTACTACCGAGACCCTGTTGCGCACTTTCATGACCGCCTGGTGGCACCGGGTGGGCGCCACCCGCAGTGCCGGTATCTGCAAGTTGATGGTGAGCGAGGGTCGGCAGTTCCCCGAACTGGCCGACTTTTACCGGACGGAAGTGATTGACCCCGCCTGCCAAATCATTGGCAGGGTGCTGGCGCGCGGCGTGCAACGCGGCGAGCTTCAGGCACTCCCCGCGCAGCACAGCGTCTACACCCTGCTCGCCCCAATTTTGTTTTTGATGCTCTGGAACAGCGCACCCAGCCTGTCCGGGTCCTTGGCGTTGGATGGTCCCGCCTTTTTGGATACCCAAATCGACGTGCTCCTGAACGGCATCGGTGTGCGTCAACCCACCGCAAACTCCACCCCCACCTCCCCTGCCGCGCCCGTCGAGGCGCCCCAACGAACGATTGATGATGAAGATTCAAATTAAATGGCTGGTCATCGCCGCGGCGCTGCTGGCGCTCGGCGCAGGTGGCTTTCACACCTGGAAAACCCGCAAACAGCAACAGCAATTGATTGCGGCACAACAAGAATCGCAGAAGGGTCGCAGCGCCGTGCAACTTGCACCGACCGATGTGGTGACGGTCCAAAGCATGGTGCTTTCCCAGGGACTCCCCCTCTCCGGACAAACCAAGGCCGTGAACTCCGCCTTTGTTAAAGCCCGGGTAGCGGGCGAACTGCAAGACCTGCAGATCCGCGAAGGCGACTTTGTGCAGGCCGGCCAGGTGATCGCGCGCATCGACAGCACCGAATACGTCGCCCGCCTGCGCCAGGCCCAACAGCAGGCGCAGGCCGCCAAGGCCCAAGTGGACATCGCCCAGCGCAGCTATGACAACAACCGGGCACTGGTGGACCAAGGCTTTATTTCCAAAACCGGGCTCGATGCATCAGCCTCTACCCTGGCCGCGGCGCAGGCCAGCTATTCCGCAGCCCAGTCCGGAGCCGACGTGCTGCAAAAGGCGCTGGACGACACCGTGTTGCGCGCGCCGATTGCGGGACAAGTGGCCCAGCGTCTGGCACAAAACGGTGAGCGGGTCACGGTGGATGGCCGTATCGTGGAAATTGTCGATATCCGGCGTCTCGAGCTCGAGGCAACGGTCAGCGCTGCCGAAGCCCTGCAGGTTCGTGTCGGCCAAACCGCGCAAATGCGCTTTGAGGGCGCCACCGAGGCGATCACCGCGCGGGTGGTGCGGCTGAACCCGAGCGCGACGCCAGGCAGTCGGGCGGTAACCGTGTACCTTGCCATCATCGGTAACGAGGCGCTGCGTCAAGGCCTCTACGCACAAGGCTTGTTGGCCACCGGCAATCTCAGCGCCTTGGCCCTGCCCCTGAGCGCAGTGCGTACCGACAAACCGGCGCCCTATGTGCAGCTGCTGGACGGCGATCGGGTGCGCCACCTGCCCGTGGTGTTGGGCGCGCGCGGCGAATCGAACCAGCAAACCATGGTGGCCGTGAGCGGCGTCCCAGAGGGTGCGCAGGTCCTAATCGGCGGCGTGGGCCCAATGCAGGCCGACACCGTGGTAAGCCTCAACGGCGGAGCGAAGTAAGGTATGTGGTTTACCCGCGTCAGCCTGCACAACCCGGTGTTTGCCACCATGATGATGCTGGCCTTGATGGTGCTGGGCCTGTTCTCGCTGCAGCGCCTGCAGGTGGACCAGTTTCCGAACATTGATTTCCCGGTGGTGGTGGTGATTGCGGACTACCCCGGCGCGTCGCCCGAGATTGTCGAGACGGAAGTTTCCAAAAAGATTGAAGAAAGCGTCAATTCCATCGCCGGCATCAACGCACTGACGTCGCGGAGCTACGAAGGGCAGTCGGTGGTGGTGATCGAGTTTGGTCTGCACATTGATGGCCGCAAAGCGGCTGACGACGTGCGCGAAAAAGTGGCCGCCGTCAAACCGCTGCTCCGGGCCGAGGTCAAAGAGCCACGCGTTCTGCGCTTTGACCCGTCCGCCAAGGCCATTTGGTCGGTGGCGGTGCTGCCCGACACCAGCACGGGGGCGCCCCGATTGAGCGCAGTCGAGCTCACCAACTGGGCCGACCAAGTCTTCAAAAAGCGCCTTGAAAACGTACGTGGGGTGGGCTCGGCCACGGTGGTGGGCGGTACCAAACGTGAGATCAACATTTACCTCGACCCCCAGGCGCTCGAATCTTTTGGTATCACCCCGGACCAGGTGGTGGCCGCCGTACGCAACGAAAACCAAGACCTGCCGGTGGGCAGCATCCGTTCGCTGCAACAAGAGCGCACCATCCAAATTTCGGCCCGCATGAAGCGCCCGGAAGACTTTGGCCAGATCATCGTGGTGCGCAAGAACGGCGTACCAGTGCGGGTCGGCCAATTGGCGCAGGTGCGCGATGGCGCCCAGGAGATTGACAGTCTGGCGCTTTACAACGGCGAACGCACGCTGATGCTCACGGTGCAAAAGGCCCAAGACGAAAACACCATTGCCGTGGTCGACGGCCTGCAAAAAACCTTGGCTGAGTTGCAAAAGCAGCTGCCGCCCGGCATCAAGCTGGCGCCCATCACCGACGGCTCGCGCTCGATTCGTGTGTCGGTCAACAACGTGACCCGTACGCTGGTGGAGGGCTCGGTACTGACGGTGCTGATTGTTTTTCTTTTCCTGAACTCCTGGCGCTCGACGGTGATTACGGGGCTGACGCTGCCGATTGCCATCATTGGCACCTTTTTGTTCATGAACATGCTGGGTTTCACCCTCAACATGATCACCATGATGGCCCTGAGCCTGTGCGTGGGCCTGCTGATTGACGACGCCATCGTGGTGCGCGAAAACATCGTGCGCCATGTCCAAATGGGGAAAACGCCGTTTCAGGCCGCCCTAGACGGCACGCAGGAAATTGGACTGGCCGTGTTGGCCACGACCCTGTCCATCGTGGCGGTGTTTTTGCCCATTGGCTTTATGGGCGGCATCATCGGCAAGTTCTTTCATGAGTTCGGCCTGACCATTGTGGTGGCGGTTCTGATTTCGATGTTTGTCAGCTTCACGCTCGACCCGATGTTGTCCAGCATCTGGCACGACCCCAGCGTCGAGCACCACAGCCTGCGGGGCCCGCCGGTTACCTTGTACGACCGTACGCTGGGCCGGATTACCGGCTGGTTTGAGCGCGCCACCGAATCTCTTGCAGAGGGCTACCAAGGCCTGCTGGCTTGGGCGCTGGTGCACAAGGTCAAAACGGTGTTGCTGGCCGTGGCCATCTTTGCGCTGAGTGTGGCCATGGTGCCGCTCTTGGGCACCGAGTTTGTACCCAAGTCGGACTTCTCAGAAACCACGCTCAACTTCAATACGCCCACCGGCACCTCGCTGGAGGTAACCGAGGCCAAGGCACGCCAGGTGGAAGCGATCGTGCGCTCTTATCCCGAAGTGCGCTACACCTTGACCACCATCAACACCGGCAATGCGCAGGGGAAGATTTACGCCAGCATCTACATTCGGCTGGTGGACCGCAAGGAACGCAGCCTGAGCATCGATCAAATGACCGTGAAACTGCGCGAGCGGCTGAAGCAGATTCCGGGCATCAGCGTGACACACATTGGGCTGTTTGACTCGGTCGGGGGCTCCAAACAAATCTTGTTTTCGATCCAAGGCGCGGACACCCCGACGCTGGAGCGTCTGACCCAAACCGCGCTGGATCGGCTGCGCAGTGTGCCCGGCTTGGTAGACCTGGATTCAACCTTCAAACCCTACAAACCCACATTGAATGTCGAGGTGCGCCCTGAGGTGGCATCGGACCTGGGCCTGAGCGTGGCCCAGATCGGCAGCAGCCTGCGCACGCTGGTGGCCGGTCAAACCGTAGGGAACTGGCGGGCCGCGGACGACCAGACCTACGACGTCAATGTCCGCCTGAACCCCGAAGCGCGCAACACGCCGCAAGACCTGGAGCGCCTGCCCTTTGCGCTGACAAATGCCGCGGACGGCAGTACCCGCATCGTGCGCCTGAACCAGGTCGCGCAGGTGGTGGAAACCACGGGCTCCAACCAGATCAACCGGCGCGACCTGACGCGCGAGGTGGCCATCAGTGCCAACGTCTCGGGACGGTCGGCGGGAGAGGTCTCGGCGGACATCAAGAAAATCATGGACCAGATCGCCATGCCCCAAGGCTACAGCTACAAGTTCAGCGGCTCCACCAAGGACATGGCCGAAGCCTTTGGCTACGCCATCTCGGCGCTGGCGCTGGCGATCGTGTTCATCTACATGATTTTGGCCAGCCAGTTCAAGAGCTTCTTGCAGCCGCTGGCGCTGATGACGGCGCTGCCGCTCACCCTGATCGGCGTGGTGCTGGCGCTGCTGATGTTCAACTCCACGCTGTCCATGTTCTCGGTGATCGGGGTGATCATGCTGATGGGCTTGGTGACAAAAAATGCGATTTTGTTGGTGGACTTTGCCATCCGGGCCCGCGCGCCGCAAACCGCTGCCGACGGAAGCACCATTCCGGGTCTGGACCGCCACGGCGCGCTGCTGTTGGCGGCCAAGGTGCGGTTGCGCCCGATTTTGATGACCACGCTGGCCATGGTTTTTGGCATGGTCCCCCTGGCGTTTGCGCTGACCGAAGGCTCCGAAATGCGTGCCCCCATGGGCCAGGCCGTGATTGGCGGGGTGATTACGTCCTCGCTGTTGACCCTGGTGGTGGTGCCGGTGGTGTACTGCTACATGGATGATCTGGCGCAATGGGGTCGCAGAGTGCTGGGCGTAGGCGCTGTAGCCGACGCTGCCGCCACCGGGCGCCAGTAAAATCAGGCGTGTATCTTCACTAATCAACGCAAGTCGCCGTATGAACCTCAGCAACATCGCCCAGGCCCGATTCAACATGATCGAGCAGCAAATTCGGCCCTGGAACGTGCTCGACACCGCAATTTTGGCCCTGTTGGGCGAAGTTCCACGCGAAGATTTTGTGCCTACGGCGCACCGCGCGCTCGCCTTTGCCGACCTGGATATTCCCCTCGGCCACGGCGAAAGCATGCTCGCCCCACGCATGGAAGCGCGCATGCTGCAAGACCTCCAGGTCCAACCGAACGAGCGTGTACTCGAAATTGGCGCAGGCTCCGGCTACATGGCCGCCCTGCTGGCTCACCGTGGCGTGAGCGTGCTGTCCCTGGAACTCCAACCTGAACTGGCCGACCTGGCGCAAGCCAACCTGCAGCGCGCGGGGGTCCAGAACGCAGAAGTGCGGGTTGCCGACGGCGCCAAGGCGCTGCGCTCCGAAGGGCCGTTTGATGCCATCATGGTCAGTGGCTCATTGGCAGAGGTGCCCCAGCACCTGTTGGACATGCTGGCGGTGGGCGGTCGACTAATTGCCATCGTCGGTGAAGAACCCATCATGTGTGCCACTTTGGTCACGCGGGTCAGCCCCAATGAACTGCAAAGCACCAAGCTGTGGGATGCCAACGCTCCCCGCCTGCACGGCTTTGCCGAACACTCCCATTTTCACTTCTGAACTGTATCTGACGCCACACGGCCCTCCATGATCGACCAAATCGCGCCCTCTGACTTTGCCCGCTGGCTGGCGGACATGGCCCAGCAGCACCCGCTGGAGCGGACGGTGCTGCTCGACGTGCGGGAACCGTATGAACTGCAATGGGCCAGCGTAGGCAAGGACGCAGCCAAACAGGGCTACCAGTTGGTGACGATCCCCATGGCTGCGATACCGGCGCGGCTGGCCGAACTCGACCCCGACCAGCCGATTGCCTGCCTTTGCCACCACGGTGCGCGCAGCATGCAAGTGGCGCGCTTTTTGGTGAGCAACGGTTTTACCGAAGTCGCCAACATTGCCGGCGGCATTGACGCCTGGTCCGTGCAACTCGACCCGACCGTGGCACGTTATTAAGTCCTACGGCCACGCAACTCGCCTTTTTTTGTCCGATCCCGCACCGCTCGTTTATTGCACCGCGCCCCTCATTACCGTCCGAGACTCCACTATGCCCCGTTCCACTTTCACCCAGCCCCTGACCCTGCTTCCCTTGGTGTTGGCCATGGGCCTGGCCACCACCGCGCAGGCGCAAAGCCTGGTGGAGCTCTACCAGGCAGCCCAGTCCTATGACTCGGCCTACCAGGCAGCACAGGCGCAGCTCAATGCCACGGCGGCCAAGGTAGACCAAGCGCGTGCCCTGTACGCGCCGAGTGTCAACTTTCAGGCGGGACTCAAGCGCGGGTGGGTTCAGGGCGGATCTTCCAGCGACTCCACTTCCAGCTCTAACACCACCAGTACAACGGGGATATCTTCCGTTGTCACAACCGCAAACAGCACCTCAATCGCTGATTCGAACTCCGACACCGCGCAAACGGATGGCACGCTCGGCGTACAGCTCACCCAACCTCTGTACAACCGACTCAATCAGGTATTGATAACCCAAGCCCAACGCAGCATTGCAATTGCGGAAGCCGGATTGCGTGCTACCCAGCAAGACCTAATGGTACGCGTGAGCAGCGCCTACTTTGACGTACTGGCGGCCAGCGACAGCTTGGCCTTTGTGCGGGCCCAAAAAGCGGCCGTGGCGGAGCAGCTCGCATCTGCGAAACGTAATTTCGAAGTGGGCACCGCCACCATCACCGACACCCGCGAAGCGCAGGCACGGTTTGATTTGGTGATTGCGCAGGAAATTGCGACCGAAAATGACCTGACGATCAAGAAGAGCCTGCTCAACCAACAGGTGGGCACGCAGAACGCGCAACCGATCGGCGTACGACTGCCGCTGCTCTTGCCAGCGGTAGCTGGCAATGAGGCCGAATGGACGGCCAGTACCGAACAAAATCAGGCCCAAGTCCAAAGTAAGCGGATTGAACTGGAATTGGCGCAGTTGGAATCAGAAAAATCGCGTGCTGCAACAGCGCCTTCACTAACGCTCAACGCCGCAATCGGAAAGTCGACGGCTTGGGGCGGCACAGGTACCACTTCAAACCAATCGTCAAGCTCGTCCTCTACCTCGACCGCCTCCGGTCTGACCACCAGTTCCAATACAGTCCAAAGTAACAACAACACCCGACCGAACGACGGCCAAAGCGCCTCGGTCGGCATCACGCTGACCATCCCCATGTTTACCGGCCGCACGCTGGACGCCAAGCTCAAAGAAACCGTGTCCCTGGAAGAGAAAGCACGCAACGACTTGGAAACCGTGCGGCGCAACGCCTTGCAAGTCACCCGGACCGCCTTCTATGGCGTGCAGTCGGGCATCGGGCAGGTCAAGGCTTTTGAAGCGGCCGAGGTGTCGAGCCAGAGCGCCTTGGACGCCAACCGTCTGGGCTACCAGGTGGGCGTGCGCATCAACATCGACGTGCTGAACTCGCAAAGCCAGCTCTTTGACACCAAGGCCAAACTGGCCAAGGCGCGCTACGACGTGCTGGTCGGCGGTCTGAAGCTGCGCCAAGCCGCCGGCACGCTGGCGGAGTCACATCTGCAAGAAATTAACGCCCTGCTGGACAAGTAATACCGCGCGGGCGTCCGCCGCAGATCCCCGACACCGCACCAAGGGCCTGCGCCCTGCGTCAATCGCCACGTTGGGCTAGCAACTCCACGATCTGTGCACTGCAGCGCTGTGCAGCGCCAGCATGGCGACGCGCAAACGCCAGGGCAGCGCTGCTGGCGGCTTCCAGCGCCACCGGGTCTTGAACCAGTTGAAATGCACGCTGCACTGCTTGGCGCATGTCAGCGACTTCGTAAGCCGCACCCTCGGCCTGTGCCCATTCGGCCGCCAAGGCGAAATTAAAGGTGTGCGGCCCCATGACCACGGGACAGCCGCAGGCTGCCGCCTCAATCAGGTTTTGTCCTCCCAGAGGCGCAAAGCTGCCGCCCAACAACGCGACATCGGCCAGGCCCAAATACAAGGCCATTTCCCCCAGGCTGTCCCCTAACCAGAGGTCGGCGGGTGCAAAAGAGGCGCCATCTTCGCTGCGGCGCGAAACACTCAGTCCGGCCGCGCTGCACATCGCCGCAACCGCATCAAAGCGCTGGGGGTGACGCGGCACCAGCAACCACTGGACACTGCGCACTAGGTCCCGTGGCACCAGTCCGTCGCCAGACTCCGGACTCGGCCCTTCAGCGCCGCCCGCTGCAGGCGCATGCGCGCCCAGCAGACTGAGCAGCATTCGCTCCTCACCCTCGCGCGAGCTGGCAAACATCAGTACGGGCTTCGCAACGCCTTGGCGCAGCGCCAGGCCTTGGGCACATTGGTCAGCGTCGGGCGCAGTGTCAAATTTCAAATTACCCAGCGGCGCCTGCACGGTGGCACCCAACAGGCGCAAGCGGCGGGCGTCGTCCTCGGTTTGCGGCCAAATGGCGGCCAGGGCACGGAAAGCCGGAAGCGCCAACCAGGCCAGGCGCTGGGACTGGCGCAGTGACTTGGCGCTCAGCCGCGCATTGACCAAGCACAAGGGCACACCCGCGCGACTGCAGGCGCGAACCAGATTGGGCCACACCTCCGTTTCCACCAGCAAACCGATACGCGGGCGGAAGTGCTCCACAAAGCGACGGGTCGCCCCTGGGGTGTCCCACGGCTGCCACACCTGGACATCACCCGGCTGCAACAGGCTGCGCCCCGCCTCGCGGCCAGTGGCCGTCCCGTGGGTCAGCAAAAGGCGCATGCCGGGCAGCGCCTGGCGGAGTTGTTTCAATAATGTGCCGGCGGCATGGGTTTCGCCCAGGGATACGGCGTGGATCCACACCCAGGTCCCGGGCGCCGGGGGCGCCTCCAGACGGTCGTAGCGGCCAAAGCGCTGTTCCACATCTTGGGCGTAGGCCGGCTCCTGGCGTGCACGTTGCCCCAGCTTGCGCCGCAACAGCGGTCGCACCAAAAAGAGCGCGACGCTGTAGAGGCTCAGTGCAAGGCGCTCACGCCAGCGCAAACCTAACGACGGCCCGGACGGCTTCATGCGGCCGACCCTACCGCCGATCCATGCCCTGCTCCCGCAGCCGGGTGCACCTGTGCATAAGCGCTCTGCACCGCCAACCAAGCCGCCCACACCTCGGACACGCTGGGAGCCGCCAGGCCGCCTAGCGCCACCTGGTGGCTGCAGCCCACCGGCCCCGCTCGCCAGGCGCGAGGCTGGCTGAAAATTTGCACGTGGGGGGCGTCCAGTGCCACGGCCAAGTGGCTCAGTCCCGAATCCACCCCAACCACCCCGGCGCACGCCGCCATACGCTGCGCCACCTTCGCCAGCGAGAGGGCCGGCCAGACCCGGGCCTGCGGGCCGAGCGCCCGTGCCATGCGTTGCACCCGGGCCAACTCGGCAGGGCCCGCCTGAGGCAATTCCACCGACAGCCCTTGGGCAATCAGTTGGCGGCCGAGCGCAATCCAATGGGCCTCCGGCCATTCGTTGTCCGCCCGGGTGGTGCCGTGCGCCAGCACCACGCCGTAGCGCTCGCTTAACTCCACACCGGCGGGCAAGGGCACCAGGGGATAGACGTTGGGACCCTCGACCGCATAGCCCAGCGCCAGCGCCGCCAGCAAGCGGTAGCGCGCCACCGCATGAATGCGTCGGGGCATGGGCAGCAAACGGTCCAGCATCCAGCGCACTGGCCACTCATAGGCGCACGCCTCGCTGGCGTTGGCGTAGCTTGCACGAAAGCCCTGGGCCGTGAGACGCGCGCTGCGTGCCACCCAGGCCGATTTGACCAATCCTTGAAAGTCAATCACGGCGTCATAGCTTTGCGCCTGCAGCACCTTGGCAAAGGCGGCGCGCTCTAAGCGGGTGGGTGCAGAAAACCACGTTTTGCGCCAGCGCCGCTGGGCAATCGGCAGCACCCGTTGCACGCCGCTCACCTCCTGCACCAGCGGCGCGAAGGCTTCTTCCACCACCCAGTCGATCTGCGCCTGTGGAAAAGCCTGCCGGATGTCGTGCACCACCGGCATCGTCTGGACCACGTCGCCCAGCGACGAGAGTTTGACGATCAGGATGCGCATGCGGCTTTAGTGCGCAGCTTGTTCAAAATGCGCGTCCGGCTTGACCCGGCGCAAATGGGCCAGCATGTCTGCCTCAATGCGAGACAGCGCCTCCGGGGTGTGGCCCTCAAAGCGCAGCACCAACACCGGCGTTGTATTGGAGGCGCGCACCAGTCCAAATCCGTCCGGCCAATCGACGCGCAGGCCATCGATGGTGTTGATGACCGCCGGCGCCGCAAATGCTGCTTTGGCGACCAGCTGCGCCACCACGGTGTGGGGCTCGCCTTCTGCGCAGGGCACATTGAGCTCGGGCGTAGAGAAGCTGGTCGGCAAGGCATGCAGGAGCACGTTAGAGTCCGCCACCTTGCTGACGATTTCCAGCAACCGGCAGCCCGCATAGGTGCCATCGTCAAACCCAAACCAGCGCTCTTTGAAGAAGATGTGACCACTCATCTCGCCCCCCAGCGGCGAATCGAGCTCACGCATCTTGGCCTTGATCAGCGAGTGGCCGGTCTTGAACATCAGCGGCACGCCGCCCGCGGCCGCAATCGCCGGTGCCAGCCGCTGCGAGCACTTCACATCAAACAAAATCGTGCCGCCGGGCACCCGCGACAAGACGTCTTGCGCAAACAACATCATTTGGCGGTCGGGGTAAATATTGCTCCCGTCGCGGGTGACGATGCCCAGCCGGTCGCCGTCGCCGTCAAAGGCCAGGCCGAGCTCGGCGTCGCTGGTTTGTAGTGCGGCAATCAGGTCGCGCAGGTTTTCCGGCTTGCTGGGGTCCGGGTGGTGGTTAGGAAAGTTACCGTCCACTTCGCTGTACAACTCGGTGACCTCGCAGCCAATGGCCCGCAGAATCGCCGGGGCCGAAGCACCGGCTATGCCATTGCCGCAGTCCACCACAATTTTCAAGGGGCGGGCCAGTCGGATGTCGGCAACGATTTTTGCGCTGTACGCGGGCAGCACGTCCGCCGGAGTGCAGCTGCCACCGCCTTGCAGGGCCCAGCTTTCGTCCACCATCATCTGTCGCAGCGCCTGGATTTCGTCGCCATAAATGGCCTTGCCGCCCATCACCATCTTGAAGCCGTTGTAGTCGCGCGGGTTATGGCTGCCGGTCACCTGAATGCCGCTGCTACACAGCGTACACGCGGCAAAGTAGAGCATGGGCGTGGTGACCATGCCCACATCAATCACCTGAATGCCCGCCTCTTGCAACCCCCGCATGAGCGCGCTGGCGAGCACCGGACCACTCAGGCGACCATCGCGACCTACCGCCACCGACGTTTGCCCCTGGCGGAGCGCCACCGTGCCAAAGGCAAGGCCCAGCTTATGCGCAACGGTTTCATTCACCGTGGAGGGGACAATGCCGCGGATATCGTAGGCTTTAAAAATGCTGGGGGAGACGGACATGATTCCCTTAGGTTGGTGTAGAAAACAGCGGCGGTGGGTGCGGCAATACCCGGCCGCAGATTGTAGGTGCGGCCTCATCGCCCACCCGTACGGCCCGATCTCCAGAAACGGCGGGCGAGCACCCGGCGCGTGCGTATGATTTGTCCCTGCCCACCACCGCATCGCGTGGATGGCACACGTGCACTTCGAAAGAAAGAATCACACCATGAAACCGTTAAACCCCCTCCCCATTCGCACCCGTTATCAGAGTCCCCTGGGGCCCATGACGCTTGCCGCAAGCGACCGGGGTTTGTGCGGCGCCTGGTTCGACGGGCAGAAACACCAACCCGACCCGCAGGCGTGGCCGCATGACGCGGCGCACCCCGTGCTGCTGCGAGCGCAGGCGCAACTGGCCGAGTACTTTGGCGGCCAGCGCCGCGTGTTCGAGCTACCGCTGGATCTGGCCGCAGGCACCAACTTTCAGCAAGCAGTGTGGCGCGCCTTGCTACAGATCGCGCCGGGAGCCACCACCGCCTATGGCGAACTGGCCCGTCGTATTGGCAAACCGCAGGCGGTGCGCGCCCTTGGCTCAGCGGTCGGCCGCAACCCGATCTCGATCATCGTTCCCTGCCACCGCGTGGTGGGCGCGGGCGGCGCCTTGACCGGCTATGCTGGCGGGCTGGACCGCAAGACGGCCCTGCTTCGACTGGACCACCTTGAAAGTACTGTGTGACGCCTGCCTCTCCCCGCCCTGTCTCCTGGATGGTTGAATTTGTCGCACTGGCGGCCATTGGGGAGCTTCGTTCTTGTTTATGCGGATCGGCACCGTCGCGTTTGGACCGGTCGCCACCGCCGGGCTGCGGGTCGGCATCGCCGCCGTGTTTTTGCTGCCGATTCTGATTGCGAAGGGCCACGCCGCGAGCCTGCGCCAGCACTGGAAGCGGGTGTTTCTGGTGGGTATCACCAACTCGGCCATCCCCTTTGTCTGTTTTACCTTCGCTTTGCAGTCCATTACGGTCGGCTTGTCCTCGCTCATCAACGCCACCGTGCCGCTGTTTGGCGCAGCCGTTGCGTGGCTCTGGCTGAAAGACCGCCCCACCGGGTCACGCATTGTGGGTTTGGTGATCGGCTTCGTGGGGGTGGGCATGTTGGCCTGGGACAAGGCCAGTTTTCGGCCTGATGCCTCGGGCCTGTCCAGTGGCTGGGGCGTGTTGGCGTGCCTGTTTGCCTGCGTTTGCTACGGTGTATCCGCCAGCTTTACCAAGCGCTACATGGCCGGCCTGCCGTCCCTGGTGTCTGCCACCGGCAGCCAACTGAGTGCCGCATTGGCCTTGCTGCCTTTGACAGTATTGACCTGGCCGGAGCAGACGGTGGCGCCACAAGCCTGGCTGGCGGTGCTGGCGCTGGGCGTGCTGTGCACCGGCTTGGCCTACATTCTGTTTTTCCGGTTGATTGAGCGCGCGGGGCCGGCCAAGGCTTTGTCGGTGACGTTTGCCATTCCGGTGTTTGCGATCGTCTACGGCGTAGTCCTCCTGGGCGAGGCGGTCACACCGTGGATGCTGGGCTGTGGCGTGGTGATTGTGCTGGGCACAACGTTGTCCACCGGCATGTGGCGACTGCCAAGTCGGGGGACCGCCGGCGGTGAAGCCTAAATGGCGCCGGCCATCACGTTGATGCTCAGGGCGAGTACCAGCATATTGAAGGCAAACGCAATCACGCTGTGCAGCAGCGTCCAGTGCCGCATGACCTTGGACGTCACCACCACGTCGGAGACCTGAGAGGTCATACCGACCACGAAGGCGTAGTACAAAAAGTCGAGGTAATCCGGCGCTGCGGAGCCTGGAAAGTTCAGGCCCGAACCTTTGCCGGCGGAGGTGCCATTGTCCCGGTAATACACATGCGCGTAGCGAAACGCAAACGTGGTTTGCATCAGGAGCCAGGACGAAGCCAGTGCGCACATCGACAAGGCCAGATGCGCAAGCCTTTCGGCAGGAGACCAGTCTTTGACATACTGCAGCATCAGCATGATCGCGACCATGCTCGATAAAACGGAAAGCAGCAGCAAAATCAGCAACACCGCGCCCGGCGGATCCTGCGACTGTGCCCGCGCTCGAGTGCGCTGCGCATCGCAGCTGGCTGCCAGCCACCACGACAAACACAGGTAAGACAAACTTCCCACCGACCAGGCCAGCAAGGCGTGCGACATCGCGGCCAGCGGCACCGGCAAAGCACCTACCACCAGAACAACCATCACGCCGTACAAGAGGCGGCGCGCAGCGCTGGCTTCAAACAAATGGGTTCGCATGGTGCTTTGGTCCCAGCATCAGCCGCGCGGGTGATGTGCTGCGTGCAACTGCGCGAGCCGCTCCCGCGCCACGTGGGTGTAAATGGTGGTGGTGGAAATATCGGCATGGCCCAACAGCAACTGCACGGCCCGCAAGTCCGCGCCATGGTTGAGCAAATGGGTCGCGAAGGCGTGGCGCAGGGTGTGGGGGGACAGGGCCGAGCGGATGCCGGCGCTTAGCGCGTATTTCTTGACCACCATCCAAAACATCACCCGCGTCATGGCGCTGCCCGCATGGACACCCTTGGTGGTGACAAACAAATCGTCGGTCTGCTTGCCACCCAGCAGTTCGGCGCGGGCGCCGCCCAGATACCGGCGCAACCACTGGCTGGCCACTTCACCAAACGGCACCAAGCGCTCTTTGGCACCTTTGCCCAGCACGCGCAGCACGTTGTCGTTGAGGCCCAGATTCAACGTTTTCAGGTCCACCAACTCGCTCACGCGCAGACCGCTCGCGTACATCAGCTCCAGCATGGTGCGGTCGCGCACGCCCAAAGCCGTCGACACATCGGGCGCCGCCAGGAGCGCCTCCACCTGCGCTTCGCTCAGGCTTTTGGGCACCCGCAGGGCCTGCTTGGCGGCCTGCAATTTGAGGGTCGGATCGGTCTGAATGCGGCCCTCCCTCAGGGCCCATCGAAAGTAGCGCTTGAACACGGTCAATCGACGGTTGGCGGTGGTCGCCTTGGTATGTGCGTGCTGCGCTGAGAAATAGGCCAACAGATCGGACTCCGCACAGGCCAGCAGCGAGCTGCCCTGCCGGTGGACCAGCAGTTGCTGCAAGTCGCGCCGGTAGGCCTCCAAGGTGTTGCGCGAAAGCCCCTCCTCAAGCCAAAGGGCATCAATGAAGGCGTCCACCGACTCATCGGTCGCCCGCAGTACCCCGCTCTCCGTGGAGGCGGGCCGCAGGCGAGCCTGGGGTGGGCGCAAGTTCAATCCAACTGTAGTTTGGCGGACTCGACCACTTTTTTGTACACCGCGTATTCCGCCCGGATTTGCTCGGCAAATTGCTCAGGTGAATTGGCAATCACGATCGAGCCCGTGTCTTCAATGCGCTTTTTGACGGCGGGATCTTCCAGGGCCTTGCGCACAGCGGCGTTGACCTTGTCGACCACCTCTTTCGGCAGGCCTTTGGGTCCGTAGATACCGTAAAAGGCCATGCGATTGACGGGCTCGAGTCCCAACTCTTTAAACGTCGGCACGTTGGGCAACTGGCTCAGACGCTGGGGCGCCGCCACGGCAATCGCCACCAGCTTGTTGCTCTGGATAAACGGTAGCGCTGAGGGCAGGTTGTCGAACGTCATGGGCACCTGACCGGCCACCGTGTCGTTCAGTGCCGGGCCGGCGCCACGGTAAGGAATGTGCGTGACAAAAACGCCGGCGAGGCTTTTGTACAACTCCATTTGCAGGTGGCCAATACCGCCGGTGCCGGAGGACGAATACGAGTACTGACCAGGATTCTTTTTAAGCTCGGCTACGTAGCCCTTGTAGTCTTTGGCTGGAAAGCTGGGGTGCACCGCAATCACGTTGGGCGTGGCCGCCACGTTGATGATCGGGGTGAAATCGGTCAACGAGTTGTAGGGGATCTTGGGGTTGATCGCCGGATTGGCGGCGACCGTGGAGACGGTGGCCATCCCCAGGGAATACCCGTCGGGCGCGGACTTGGCGGTTTCATTGGCACCGACCACGCCGCCGCCGCCTGCCTTGTTTTCCACCACCACACTTTGACCCAAAGCCTTGGCCAAGGGGTCCGCCAACACCCTGGCAATGATGTCCGTGGTGCCGCCCGGGGCAAAAGGCACTTGCAACTTGATGGGCTTGTTGGGATAGCTCTGGGCCCAAACGCCCTGCATAGGCACGAGGCTGGCCGCAACGAGACTGCCAAGAACGAGACGTCGCAATCGCATGGTGAACTCCTTCGATATTCCGGTGGGTAACGCGGTGAATGGTACATCCCCCTGCGGGCCCGGGGAATGCCCGCCCACTGCGGGACTGTTATCCTCCCACGGTGAATTACGTTTCGCTGCTGCTGCCTGAGTTTTCGCTGATATTGCTGGGATACCTGCTCTGCCGGTACACGCCCCTAAACCGCAGTATCTGGGCCCCGGTCGACACCCTGGTCTACTACCTGCTTTTTCCTACGCTGCTGTTTTATTCCATCATCAAAAGTCCGCTGGACCTGGGAGCCGCGTCCAAGCTGGTAGGCGCCGGTTGGAGCGTGATCGCTGCCGGTATCGTGCTGGCCCATGCCTTGCCGCTGCTGCCCGGACTGCGGGCGCTCATGCCGGCGCGTGACCATGCGGCGGCGGCTCAAGTAGCGTTTCGCTTCAATTCCTTCATCGGCCTGGCCCTGGCCGACCGCCTGGCCGGGCCGGTCGGGTCGTCGGAGATCGCTGTGCTCATTGGCGTCTGCGTCCCCTTGGCCAACATCGCCGCCGTTTGGCCGATGGCGCGCGGCAGCGCACACGGCCTGGGCAGAGAGTTGGTCCGTAACCCGCTGATCATCGCCACGGTGTCAGGCTTGCTAGCCAACCTGGCGGGCCTGAGCCTGCCCGACTGGCTGGTACCCACGTTCAGTCGCGTCGGCGCGTCGGCGTTGGCCTTGGGCCTGATGGCGGCGGGCGCCGGCATTCAGCTGGGGGCCCTGGCGCGGGCCAAAACGCTGGCGGTGGCAGTGCTGTCGATCCGCCACGTGGTACTCCCCTTGGTCGCACTCGGCGCGGCGTATGCCTTTGGCCTGAGTCCCTCCCAAGCAACCATCTTGCTGGTGTATGCGGCACTTCCGACTGCTGCCAGTTGCTACGTGCTCGCCAGTAAAATGGGTTTTGATGGGGCCTATGTGGCCAGCCTGGTGTCACTGTCCACGCTGTTGGGAATGCTCAGCTTGAGCCTGGCACTGGGGATTTTGCGGCCGGTCTACGGGGCCTGACCGAGCGCGACCAGACCGCCACCCACCACTGCCCTCGCCGTCATTTTCCGAAAGCTATCCATGATTCCTCTTGCTGGCAAACGCCTTCTGACAACGATCTTGCTGAGTGCCTTGAGCGCCACAGCCGTTTGGGCCCAAGACGCCGGGTCAGCGCCAGAAACGTCCCCCACCAAAATGTCAACCGAAGCGAGTTTCGCCAAGTCCCTGCAGCCCGAAGCCAATTGGTATTTTTCCTGGGGCTACAGTCGCCAGCAGTACGCGCCCTCCGACATTCATGTGTCACAACCGGGCTTGGGCAACGACTTTACGCTTCACCAAGTGGCCGCCAGCGACTTCCCGGCCAGCTTGCCGGACACCATTAAATCGATCACGGAGTTTGAATTCACAGGCCCCCAAGAAAACATCAGAATTGGCAAATTCCTGAATCCCGAGAAAACCTTTGCCATCGAGTTCTCGCTCGACCACAGCAAATACAACGCCGACCTGAACCAAACCGTCCGGGTCAGCGGCACCATCAAGGACTACAACGGTGCGACGCTCCCGATCACCGAAAACAATTTTTACTACGCCCTGCACAATGGCCTGAACCACATCATGGTCAATGCGGTGTGGCTCAAGCATTTGGACGGCCCCGAAAACAAGCCTGGCGACCTGCAACTGATCAGCCGCGCGGGCGCAGGCATCTTGCTGCCGCACGCAGATAACGTGATCTTTGGCATGCCCAATCAGGTGGGTCCCAAAAACGAAAACGTTTGTTGTACCTCCAGCAAAGACTGGTGGCAAATCAATGGTTGGACCGCCGGCGTTGAAGTGGGGCTGCGCTACCGGGTATACAAGTCCTTGTACTTGGAACTCACCTCCAAAGTCGCCTATGGGGTACTGCGCGGCGTGCCGGTCTACCAAGGCACTGCTGACCAGACCATTTGGATGTCTGAGCAGGTGCTGTCGACGGGCTTTTTGTTCTAAGGGTGGACTGACGGCTTCAAATCAAAAATTGGATCAAACTGGGCAAAAAAACGGCCTCAATAACAATTCCAAGGCAATGCTCAAGAACAAAAAGAATGATGAATGCAGACCATACTCATGGTCGGCATTGCCGTGCTTTAAATAATGTGTAATTTAAAGAAATTGAAAAAACAGTTTACGGATCAGCTATTTAATTAGAAAATTGAGCTTTTTTCCATCGTTATTGAAAGTGTTTGTCCCATGAGCCGATCCATAAAAACCGCACTTTTAAGTATTTCTCTGACCTTATTGGCCGCCTGCGGCGGCGGTGACGGTGGCGGTGGCGTGGTCACCCAAACGATCAACGGCTACACCGTCGACGGCGGGGTAGCCCAAAAAGGCGCCTTGCTCAAAGGCTCCCACGTATGGATCGATGAACTTAACCCCTTTACCTATGTCCCCACGGGCTTCACCTATGACTTGCTGACCAAGGACAACCAAGGCCGCTTTGACGCCTCGAACATCAATTTCACGCGCCCGCAAATCCAGACCTTTGCCGAGGGCTATTACTTCAATGAAATCACCGGCACCCTGGCCAATGACAGCGTACTGCTACAGGCCCAGGGCGACCTGACCATTGACCGCCTGGTCAATGTCAACCTGCTCACCACCTTGGCCGGTCCACGTTTGGTGGCTTTGGCAACCGATAAAACCAAGCCCTCCACCTACCGCAAGTTTGCGGCCGCACGTACCCAAGCGCAAAAGGAGGTGCTGGCCGCATTTTGGATCTACAACAGCAGTGACCTGCTGCCCGGCGGCGTTGACTCCACCCAAAAGCTGGTACCGGCCAATTTCAGTGAGTTAGACCTGTCCAGTAGCCAAAGCGCTAATCAGATTCTGGCTGCGTTGTCGGCCTTAGCGGTCAAAACCGGTGGTAACGGCGTGGGCATCAGCCAGTTCATCGCTAACTTTCAACTCGACTTGGCGGATGATGGGTTGATCAATGGGAGCGGGGGCTCCACGTCGGTACGCGGCCTAATCGATTCTGCCTCGGCTACGGCGGGCATCATGACCACTGTGGCCGCCAACCTCAACTCCTTTTATGGAGCCAACACAATCACCTCAGCGCAACTCACACCCTGGCTGGACAGCTCGGGGGGGGCAGATCAGGTGATTGACAAGTTCAAGTACACGGGGACTGGCGTGGTGGGCAGCGAGACACAGTCTGCGGGGTACACGGTAGGAGCAGACGACCTAGGGCAATGCTTTTGGGCCTCGAGCGGAAAGCTGTACCAAAACGGTAATGCAGTGGCTGGTGCAGCCATAGCGGCGCGTAACGATGTCTTCAAGATCGGCTTGACCGGCACGACGGCCGGTGCTGCGTCGGGGTTTATACAACGCTCTGCGCCATTGTCCGTAGGCGTGTGCCCATCCAGCCAACCCAGCACGGGCTTGACTCGTATCGCCAAATACAGCGCGCAACTCTCTGTCACGGTGGGCGGTACGGTGTCTGGTCTGGGCACAAGTGTGCAAGTGACTTTGAAAAACAACGGTGGCGATGCATTGGTGGTGTCCGGTAACGGCGCGTTTACCTTTGCCACCCCACTGGCGACTAACGCTGCTTACAACGTGACTGTGAGCACCCAACCTCTAGGACAGACTTGTACCGCGGCGAATGCAAGTGGCACCACAGGTGTGGTGAATGTGAGCAATATTGCAGTCACTTGCACTTCGAATAGCACTTGGACCGTCTCAACGTTAGCTGGGAATGGGCAAAAGGGAAACGTGGATGGTCAAGGAACCGCCGCCGTTATTCGTCCTAGCGGGGTCGTAGTTGGCAAGGACGGGAATATCTATGTAGCGCAAGGCGACTGGACTGGGTGGCAATCAGTGAGGAGAGTTTCAACGGCAGGCGCTGTCACTACCGTCGCGGGAAAATCGACGAATGGTTCTACCAATGGTCCTTGCGCTTCGGCTTCGTTCAGCTTCCCTATTGGGATTGGCGAAGACGCTCAAGGTTCCCTTTATATTGGAGATTTTTTAAATCGCAAAGTTCGGAAAATTGCCGCTGACTGCACGGTCACAACCTATGCCGGAACCGGTGCAAGCGGCTCGACTGATGGTCCTGCTGCGAGTGCCACGTTCCTTAGCCCAAAGCATTTAACAGTGGCCCCAAATGGCGATGTTTATGTGGCGGACGATACAGCGAGTTTGATTCGGAAGATATCAACGACGGGACAAGTAACGACCTTTGCAGGTGATGGTACTTACGTCGCAAAAGATGGAGTCGGCACTAAAGCTGGATTTGGCAGTTTGAGCGGCTTAACGACAGATCTCGAGGGGAATCTTTATGTGGCGGACTGTGGCGCAAATAAAATCCGGAAAATAACCTCAGACGGTACAGTCACCACCATTGCTGGCACTGGAGTTGGTGGAAACCTTGACGGGCCCGCGCTAAGTTCGATGCTGTCATGTCCCGTAAAAATTGTTTTCGACAAATTGTCGGGAGGTTTTTATTTCAGCCAGAGCAACGGCTATCTTCTAAACGGTGGCGGCTCAGTGCGAATGTTAAAAGACGGAATCGTAACAACCATTGCGGGGGCTGCAAGTGATGGAACACCAAACTCCGTTGGAACTATCAATGGACCGGGGAATATCGCCTCATTTGGAAATCACTTGGATCTGGCCCTCGATAGTCTAGGCAACATTTACGTGGGAGACGCATATTCCAATTTGTTAAGAAAAATATCACCCAATAACAAAACCGGTTTACTTTACGTGTGGTACGCCTATTCGGGGAATACCCCTGTGGCCTATGAAGCCTGGGCTAACGACTCTCTGAATTACTTACATACGTCGGCCAACCGAACATTCTGGGCAACTGAAGTAAAGACTACCGACATTAAGGCGGCAACTCAAATTACCAAAACAGCTTCGGGTAGCACAATCTCCATCGCGCGCGGAACAATGCTGAGAGGCATGAAAGTTGATATAACGGTCACGGGATTCGTAGTGCCTTGGTCCACGGTGATGTTTAACTACTCGTGCTCGAATACTACTTGTACCGTTAGCGAAGCTTGGTCAGAAACTTCTGGCGTCACGGTCAATGTTAAATTGACCCAATGAACCGCATTGAGATTAGTCAACATCTTCGCCAGATTCCAATGATAGATATTTTGGGATGAATAATCGCTATGGATAGGGTCGAAAAACTGGTAATTTTTATGATCCCATCTTTGGATGTGGCAGTGAGTTGGGAGTAGGAATAATGACCGCACTTGCCTGACCATCGCCTTGTGCTAGCGCCCAAGAAACGTGCTCCTGGACCATCGCGCATTCGTGACTTACGCGCCGCTGCAGCGCAGCGCGCAATTCGACTCCTCCCTGCCCCGCTGCCAGCGCGTTGCCGGCCGCCACTGCCACGTTGCGCAGCCAGCGCGGATGGCCAATGCGCCGGATCGGGCTGCCTTCAGTTCGAAGCAAAAATTCTTCCTCCGTCCAATCCAGCAATAGGGCCAAGGTTTGACCATTGAGGCCCTGCCGCTCGTCAAAGTCCGCAAGGCGGCTCACCTGGGCAAACTTGTTCCAAGGGCAAACCAACTGGCAGTCGTCGCAACCATAGATGCGGTTGCCCATCAAAGGCCGCAACTCCGGTGCGATCGGACCCGCGTGCTCGATCGTGAGGTAAGAAATGCAGCGCCGGGCATCCAATTGGTAGGGCGCAACGATCGCCTGCGTGGGACAGACTGCGATGCAGGCACTGCAGGTTCCGCAATGACTTGCGACCGGCGGCGTGGGCGGCAAGGCGATGTCGACATAAATCTCACCTAAAAAAAACATCGAGCCCGCCTCGCGATTCAGCACCAGCGTGTGCTTGCCACGCCAACCCTGACCGCTGCGGGTCGCGAGTTCAGCCTCCATCACCGGGGCGGAATCGGTAAAGGCGCGATATCCGAGCGGCCCCAGGTGTGCCGCCACCTTTTCACCGAGCTGCTGCAATCGGCGCCGCATGATCTTGTGGTAATCGCGCCCCCGGGCGTAGAGCGACACGGTGCCAGTCGTTGGGCGGTTTAGGCGATCCAATTCCCACGTCTGCCAGCCCACCGGCGTATCCCGTGGGAGGTAGTCCATGCGGGCGGTAATGACGCTCAGCGTGCCGGGAACCAACTCCGCCGGTCGGGCGCGCTTAAGTCCGTGGCGTTCCATGTAATCCATCTGGCCCTGAAACCCGCGGGCCAGCCACGCCAACAAGCCCGGCTCCGCCGAGGTCAGATCGACACCGGCGACGCCAATTTGGGAGAATCCCAACTCTTGACCCCACTGCTGCAGCTGCAATCCCCCGTCAGCGCCTGTTTTTGGGCTATTCACTGGAGTGCTAGTCTGCGCGTTATGGATGTTCACCCCGCGATTGTAAAAACCCCTTCCCGCACGCTGGTGTGGCGCGATGAGGCGGCCACCGAGGCCTTTGCGGCGCACTTGGCGCACCAGCCCGATGTGGCGCAGGCGTTCATCGCGCTGCATGGAGACCTGGGCGCCGGAAAAACCACCTTGGTGCGCCACCTGCTGCGCGCCCTGGGCGTGCAAGGGCGGGTAAAAAGCCCAACCTACGCGGTGGTCGAGCCCTACGAACTGCCCAAGCTCAATATTTGGCATTTTGACTTCTTCCGCTTTGATGACGCACGGGAGTGGGAGGACGCCGGCTTCAGGGATATTTTTGCCAGCCCGGGGCTGAAGTTGGCCGAATGGCCGGAGAAAGCGGCGGCGGTCTTGCCAGTCATCGACTTAGAGATCACCCTTTGCGCCTTGCCCGACGGCACGCGCACGGCCTCCTTGGTGGCCCACACGGTGGTCGGCGCGGGCCTGTTGTCCGGCTTGGATGCTCAGGAACCCGCAGCATGAGACGGCGCAGTGTGGTGCAGCACGGCGCCTTGGTCTTGACCTTGGGGCTGCTGCAAGGCCGGGTACGCGGCGCACAAAGCCCCACCATCCTGACGGTACGCGTCTGGCCTGCGCCCGAGTATTCGCGCGTCACCATTGAGTCCGACGCCCCCTTGAACGCCAGCCAGACCGTCATTGCCAGCCCCCCTCGCCTGGCGGTCGACCTGGCCGGGGTTCTGCTGAATCCCGCGCTCAAGGAATTGGTGGCCAAGGTCAAGCCGGACGATCCGAACATCGAGGGCATACGGGTCGGGCAGTTTTCTGCCGACGTGGTGCGACTGGTGATTGACCTGAAACAAGGGGTGCGGCCACAAATGTTCACGCTGGCCCCGGTGGCCGCGTACCAGCACCGTTTGGTACTGGACCTGTACCCGGTGCACAGCATTGACCCGCTTGACGCCTTGGTGGCCCAATACGCGCAACCCAAAACCCCGGCGACCGCCCCCGCCCGGCCGGCAAGTGACCCCTTGGGCGATCTGATGGCCCAGCGCTTGGGCAAAAAGCCGGACGCTGCCGTGCCCGCGGTGGCCCCCGGCACCACGGCCACCCCGCCCCCAAGCGCTGCGCCGTCCAGCCCCGGGGCGAACCTGACGCAGGGCCCGTCGTACCTGGGCACCGATCGGCTGATCATCATCGCGCTGGACGCAGGCCATGGGGGCGAAGACCCGGGCGCCATTGGACCCGGCGGCACTATGGAGAAAGACGTGGTGCTGAAGCTGGCCCACCTGCTGCGCGAACGCATCAATGCCAGCAGTATCAAAGGCACGCCCATGCGTGCCTTCCTGACCCGCGACGCCGACTACTTCGTACCCCTGCACGTCAGGGTGCAAAAGGCGCGCCGGGTACAGGCCGATTTGTTTGTCAGCCTGCACGCAGACGCCTTCTTTACGCCCGAACCCCAGGGCGCCAGCGTATTCGCGCTGAGCCAAGGCGGCGCCTCCAGCAGCGCCGCGCGCTGGATGGCCGCCAAAGAAAACAAGGCCGACCTGATTGGCGGTCTGAACGTCAAAGCCAAGGGTCAAGAGGTTCAAAGCGCTTTATTGGACATGAGTACCACCGCGCAAATTGTCGACAGCCTCAAACTTGGCGGCACGCTCTTGGGCGAGGTCGGGCGTGTGGGCAAGCTGCACAAGGGGCAGGTCGAACAGGCCTCGTTTGCGGTGCTTAAAGCACCAGATATCCCAAGTGTATTGGTCGAGGCCGCCTTCATCAGCAACCCGACCGAAGAACGCAAACTCAACAGTGAAGAATTCCAAAACCAGTTTGCGGACGCCCTGATGCGGGGCCTGTTGGGCTATTTCTCGAAAAATCCGCCGCTCTCGCGCAGCCGAAGCGTGGGCTAGGCGTCAGGGGCTGGTGCTGCGCGCGCGGACTCAGGCAGTCCGAAGATGCGGTCAAAGGCCCAAGTGAAAGCGACCGCATAGACAAAGAAGAAGGCCAATATCCCCAAATCGGCCACGAAGGCCGTGAGCAGTGTCACATTCAGCCACCACGCCATGATCGGCACCAACATGAGCAGCAGGCCGCCTTCAAAGCCGACGCCATGGGCCAGCCGTCGCAGAAAGGACCTGCCCCGCACCGACTGCCTCGACTCCCACTTTTCAAACCATCCGTTAAAAACATAGTTCCACGCCAGCGCCACAGTAGACATGCACACCGCAAGGCCGATGGTCGAGCCCACCGGTTCAGAAAACAAGGCGCCCAGCGCCGGCCCCACGGCAGCGATGGCAATCGCCTCATACAGGACGGCTTGCACTACACGTCGGGTGGTTGGGGTCATGGGCATTGAATAATGGAAGGCCGTCAGGCGACTCGTGTCGGGGGGTGGCTGCGGTGGTGGGCTATGCCGCAGAGTTTCGCCGGGCACGCCAAGCCCCCAACCCCACCAGCAATCCCGGAACAAAGATCATGGCCCAGATGATCTTGTCCAGGTGCAATTTGACCCACGCGATGTTGCCAAAGAAGTAGCCAACGGTCACGATGCCGCCCACCCACAAGGCGCCACCAATGACGTCGAAGAAGGTGAACTTGGCGCGGGTCATATGCGCCACGCCGGCCACGAAGGGCGCAAAAGTACGCAAAAAGGGCATGAATCGTGCAGCCACGAGCGTGATGCCGCCGTAGCGCTCGTAAAAGGCGTGGGCCTGGTCGAAGGCGGTCTTGTTAAACCAACGCGAGTTTTCCCACTGGAACACCTTGGGACCGAGGGTGCGGCCGACCGCATAGTTGCTTTGGTTGCCCAATACCGCGGCCGCGAACAACAAACCCACGGCCAGCGGGTAGCTCATCAAGCCCACCCCACACATCGCGCCCACCACAAACAACAGCGAATCACCGGGCAAAAACGGCATCACCACGACCCCGGTTTCCACAAATATCACAACAAACAACAGCGCATACACCCACAGACCGTACTGGGCCACAAAGGCTTCCAGGTACTTGTCCACATGCAACACAAAGTCGAGCAAGGCGGTGATGATTTCCATGGCGGGCGTTAAATTGGAATGCGTTTTAGTAGCGCTGCATTTTGCAACTGGTGGCTTGCTCGGCAGCTTGGGCCGACAAAGTCTTGACGACCTTGAAACCATAGCCTGAGCCTTCAACGTCAAACGGCACTCCGGGTGTGCCCTGGCGCTCCATCATGCCCACTACCAGCGGTTGCTGAAACTGGTGATCGAGCGTCCGCATGGCGCCGGTCTGACCACCCAGCGTCACCTGCGCTTGCTCAAGTGCTTTGGCCACCGCCACCATGTCCAACGCGGCGCCCGGCTTGGCGATGCGACCCGCAGTGTCCAGCGCTTGGGCCAGGGCCTCCACCATGAGCTGCATGCGCAGGTGCACGTAGTCGTCTTCGGGCTGGGGAAAGCGAGCGCGAAAGGATTTGTAAAAGGCCTCAGCGCCCTTGGTTTGCACATTGGGCAACCAGTCGGCCACCGCCAGCACACGGGCCACGCCCGCGTCACCGATGGCGGCGGGTGCGCCCAGAGCGTTGCCATAGAAGGTGTAAAACTTGCCTTCAAATCCCGCTTCTCTGGCGGCCTTGACCAGCAAGGTGAGGTCCGCGCTGAAATTGCCTGTAATCACCGCCTGCGCGCCGCTGGCCTTGATCTTGACCAGGTAGGGCGCGAAGTCTTTGATGCGCAGCATGGGGTGCAGTTCTTCGCCGGCAATGCGGATGTCGGGGCGTTGCAGACCAAGCTGGTGTTTGGCCTCCCGCAGCACGCTTTGGCCAAAACTGTAATCCTGACCGATCAGGTACACGCTCTTGAGCGCCGGGTCGTCCCGAATCACCTGCATCAGCGCGGCCATGCGCATGTCGGCATGGGCATCAAAGCGAAAGTGCCAGAAGCTGCATTTTTCGTTGGTCAATGCAGGGTCAACTGCCGAGTAGTTCAAGAACAGCACCCGCTTGGTGGGCTCGCGCTCGTTGTGCTTGTTGACCGCGTCGATCAGCGCAGCCGCCGTGGCGGACGAGTTGCCTTGCAGCACAACACGGGCGCCGCCATCGATTGCCAGCCGGAGGTTGGACAGCGCCTCTTCGGTCTGGCCCTTGCTGTCCATGCGCTCCAACGCCAGCAGTTGTTTGGGGGCACTGCCCCCGGCACGCGCCACGCCACCACGCGCATTCACCCGCTCCACCGCCCACACCAGGTTGCGAAACACGGCCTCTCCGCCATTGGCGTTAGCGCCGCTCAGTCCTTCAATCAAAGCCAATTTGAAAGGCGGCGGGGTTTGTCCTTGGGCGAAAACCGCACCGCTTAGGGCCCAAAAAATCAGCGCAAATAGCGCTGTTAGACGAAAAATCAAGGCCCGGGGGGGAAGAATAAACATGCAGAAAAAAGCTTGAATTGCCACGAATTGCGCACACCTCTGGTCCATGCGGCGCCCACTGTGGGGGCCGCGCAGTGTACTTGGAGTCCCTATGTTTTTTGCTACTGCCCCCTCCCCCTTGGCCGCTGGTTTTGGTACGGCCTTTGACCATCCGCTGCGCCATCGGGTCTATGCCCAAGCCGGTCGTTCTGCCGCTGAATTTCTGGAAAAAGCGGTCGCTGCATCGCGCAATCCAGCCGCGCAAGATGCGTCTTTCTCGCAAGACGAAAAGCAGTTTGTGCTCACGCTTGACGTGCCCGGTATCAGTAAAGACCAACTGCGCATCAGCATCGAGGGAACGATTGCGCGCATCGAGTCCAAAGAAGACGCGCCCCGGCGCTACCGCGCTGCCTATGAGTTTGGCCAAGACATTGACAGCGCCTCCAGCAGCGCCCGTTTGGAAAACGGCGTACTCAGCCTGACATTGGCCAAGGTGGTACCGGTCAGCAAGGTGACCGAGCTGGCGATTGCCTAGTCTGGCGAACGACGGGGAGCCCGTCGCCTAGAGCGCGTGCAGCGGCCAGCGCGGTTTGACGTCAAACGCATAGTCAAACTGCGCGGTCTGCAAACCGCTTTGCAAGCGCATAGCCGCGGCCATGGCAATCATGGCGCCGTTGTCGGTACACAAATGGAGCTCGGGATAGTGCACGCGCACGCCGCGCTTGGCGCACTCGGCATTCAACTGGGCCCGCAAGCTGGTGTTGGCGCCCACGCCCCCGGCCACCACCAGTCGTTTCAGGCCCGTGGTCTTGAGAGCCATCAGCGATTTTTTGACCAACACGTCAGCAATCGCCGCTTGGGTCGATGCGGCCAGATTGGCACGGGCCTGCAGCGGCAAATTTTCAAAACCTGGTGTGGCGCCCGATGCCAGTTTGACGCCCGCGGCGGAGCCGTTCCAGGCCTCGCTGGCGTGCGCCGCCACCATCTTCTGCGACTGCACCAACACGGCGGTTTTCAGGCCCGCAAACGAGAAATCTAGATTACCGCTGTGCAGCAGTGGGCGCGGCAGAGGGTAGGCCTGCGGGTTGCCGTCCACGGCCAGCGCGGCCAGCGCCGGACCGCCCGGGTAGCCCAGGCCCATCAACTTGGCGGACTTGTCGAAGGCTTCGCCGGCAGCATCGTCGATGGTTTCACCCAGCAACTCGTAACGGCCCACACCATCTACGCGCATGAGCTGGGTGTGACCGCCTGACACCAGCAAGGCCACAAAGGGAAATTGCGGCGGGTCAGCACTCAAAAAAGGCGAGAGCAAATGGCCCTCCAGGTGGTGAACGCCCAGCACCGGCTTGTTCAGCGCAGCGGCCAGCGCGCAGGCGACCCCGGCACCGACCAGCAAAGCGCCGGCCAAGCCCGGGCCCCGCGTGTAGGCCACCACGTCGACTTGGGACAGGCTGCGCTGGGCCTGCGCCAGCACCTGTTCGGTCAGCGGCAGCGCGCGGCGGATGTGGTCGCGGCTGGCCAGCTCGGGCACCACGCCGCCAAAGGCCTGGTGCATTTCCACCTGACTGTACAAAGCATGTCCCAGCAAAACCGGCACCTCGCGACCGCGCAAGGCTACCAGTGCCACACCGGTCTCATCACAAGACGACTCAAAACCCAGCACCAGCGTGGTGGCAGCCTCAGGGGAGGCGTTGGCAGGGACGGCGGGCGCGGCAAGGGTCATACAGGGCGCCAAGTTTAGGGCAGCGCCTGGGGGAAAATGCACGCCATGAGCCCCAGCACCGACATTGCCGCCATCGAACGCGCCACCTTGGACGCAGTGTGCCCGGCCGAAGTGCACGAGATTGCGGGCTGGCTGCTGCCCTACGACCCCCTGCCAATTGGCCGGGCTCAGAGTGCGGTGCCACTGGCGCACGGTCCACTTGCCGTCTCCGAGTTGCAAAAAATTGAAACGCATTACCGGCAGCGCAACCGGCAGACCGTGTTCCGCCTGCCTGAAAGCCTGATCCGCCCAAACATCGGCGAGGCCTTGCACGCCATGGGCTACGCGGGGACACAGGCCGTGGTGGTCCAGGTGGCCGCGCTGACCGACCTGCTTCGATTAGGCCCATCCGATGGGGCCAACCTTGACACCGCACCCAGCGCGCGCTGGGCCTCGGTCTACACCGCCGAGGGCTTTGATCCGATCGACGGCGCCAACCGGGTGCAGTTGCTCAGCCGCAGCCGCCACGTGGTGTACGCCGACGCAGGGCAAGGCGACGATGGACAGGCGCTGGCGGCAGGCACGGGATCAATCAGCCAGGGCTGGCTCAGCATCCACGGCATGCGCACTGCGCCTAGCGCTCAGGGACGCGGCTTGGCGTCTCGCATTCTGGCCCGCCTCGCCGCGCACGCCGCAGCTTTGGGCGTACGCCGCGTTTTTTTGCAGGTGGAGGACGACAACCTGGTGGCGCAAGGGCTGTACCACAAGGCGGGGTTTGCCACCGCGTGGCGCTACCACTACTGGCGTAAATCGACGGCATAAGCTCATACCCCCGCGTTTGCAGGCCTCACCGACAATCACCCCATGGGCATCGGCATTTATCTGAAGGAAATCGGTCGCGGCAAAGAAGGCGCGCGGTCACTGACGCGCGCGCAGGCCGGCGACCTGTGGGGCCAACTGTTGGACGGCAGCGTGACCGATCTCGAAGTAGGCGCCTTTTGCCTGGCCATGCGCATCAAGGGCGAGACGCCGGACGAGATGGCCGGTTTTCTGGATGCCACGGCCGCGCGCCTGCAGCATGTGCCGCCCGGCCCCCGGTCGCTGATCGTGATTCCCAGCTACAACGGCGCGCGCAAGCTGCCGGTGCTTACTCCCTTGCTGGCGCTGCTGCTGGCGCGCGAGGGGCTGCCGGTGCTGATTCACGGTGTGGCCACCGAAAACACCCGTGTTTTTACGGCAGAAGTGTTGGCTGAGCTGGGAATTGCGCCACAAACCCAGGTTGCCGCCATAGCCCCGGGCAGCGTGGCCTTTGTCCCTACGGGTTTGCTGCACCCGGGCCTGCAGCGTTTACTGGACGTGCGGCGGGTGGTCAATCTGCGCAATTCGGCCCATAGTCTGGTCAAGCTGATGAACCCCTGTGCTGGGCCCAGCCTGCTGGTCACCAGCTACACCCACCCCGAATATGCGGACTCTATGGCAGCGACGATCGCACTGACCCGATCCAACGCCCTGCTGCTGCGTGGCACCGAAGGCGAAGCCGTGGCCGACCCCCGGCGGGTGCCCAAGATGCAGGCATTTGTTGACGGCCAAAGCGTGCTGCTGCAAGCGCCGCAGTCCGGCAGTTTGAGCGAGCTGCCGGCGCTACCCACAGCGATCGACTCGGTCTCTACGGCCCGCTACATCCGCGCAGTGCTGGACGGCAGCCAGCCGCTGCCAGCCCCTATTGCCCAACAAGTCGCCCACATTGTGCAGCTCGCGTCTCGCCTTTGAAGCCTCCTTTTTATGTCTGCTGAAATCACCTCTCCCGCCGGACACGTCACGCTCGTGGGCGCCGGCCCCGGCGATCCGGAACTACTCACCCTGAAGGCTGTTAAGGCCATCGCCCGCGCCACGGTGCTGTTGGTGGACGACTTGGTCAACGACGGCGTGCTGGCCCATGCCGCACCAACCGCTCGCGTGGTCTACGTGGGCAAACGCGGGGGCTGCGCCTCCACACCACAGGCATTTATTGAAAAACTCATGGTCAGCGAGGCCCAGCGCGGCGAGCGCGTGGTGCGCCTCAAGGGCGGAGACCCCTTCATCTTTGGGCGTGGCGGCGAAGAGGTCGAAGCTTTGCAGGCCGCAGGGATTTCGGTGCGGGTCGTCAATGGCATTACGTCCGGCCTGGCGGCTTTGAGCAGTCTGAACGTGCCGCTGACCCACCGCGAACACGCGCACGGCGTAGTGTTTGTGACCGGCCATGCCAAATCCGGCGATCGCGGCACCGACTGGGTGGCACTGGCCCACTGCGCGCACCACGCCAAACTAACGCTGGTGATTTACATGGGGGTGAGTGGCGCCGCCAGCATCCAGAGCGCACTGCTCCAAGGACTGCCAGGCGATACGCCGGTGGCGATCATCCAAAACGCCAGTTTGCCAAGCCAGCGCCACGCCACGGCAACGCTGTCCACGCTGCTGGTCACCTTGCAGTCCGAGCACTTGGGCAGCCCTAGCGTTATCGTCGTGGGCCAGGTGCTGCAAGGCATCCAAGCGCTCAGTACGCCGCACGCCCTTGCGGCTCTTCGAAGCGCCCAGGCTTAGGCCCGGTTCAAGGCAAGGTCGCCAGAGCCGACAACCAGACGACTGCCATCAGCAGCAGCAAACCCGGCAAGACACGCCAGCGGTACGCGGCACTGCCGCTGTAAACGGCAAGGACCGCTTTGGTCAGTGTGTTGGACGTCAGCGCGGCCAAAACCGCCCAGGGCGTATCCGTCAGCGGCAGCTTACCGCTGCCCACCAGCCCGCTGACCGAGGCGACGACAGAGTGCGCGTCGATCAACCCCGTGGCAGCAGCGCCGTAAATTAGGCTCGCCGAACCCAGCCACGCATTCAAGGCGGCCGACATCAAGGTGATCAGCAACACAAAGGCCGCCAAGGTGAAGGTGGTGGTGAGCTCAAAGGCGTGGCCCTGCACCGGATCGTCTGGCAGCGTCGCCGTCTGAACCGGGCTCAGTACCAGCAACGCCAGCGCATACAAGGTGGCGGCTGCACCCCCCAGCGCCAAGGGCCAGACCAACATGAAAGCCAACTGAGGCAACAACAAACCCAGGACCAGCGACAGTTGCACCATCGTGGCTACGGTGGACAACACCGCGCCGGCTGCCGCACCCCGAAGTTGGGCGGCGTCGCGCACAGAGAGTCGCGCCATCGCATGAATCGTGGCAGTGCTCGAGACAAACCCACCGGCCAGACCACTCACCGCCAAGCCGTACTGGGCTCCGAGCAGGCGCCGACCGATGTGGCCCAAGGCGCCCACGGCCATGATCATCACCACAAAGCGCACCAAGGCATGGGGATTAAATGCTTCAAACGGGCCCAGAAACTGGTTGGGGGCCAGGGGCAAGGCGATCAGTGCGATCCCCAAGAAAAGTATCAGGTCATGCAACTCGGCCTGGGTCAGTGCCATGCGCACAAAACGGTGCATCGGGTCACGCGCCGCCAACAAGGCCACTAGGGTGACGCCAATGCCTGCGGCCATGCCGGGCCGCGTCACGCTCAGTGCCCCCAGCAGACAGGTCATCAACAGAGCCACCTCCGAGGTGAGACCCGGCTCGGCATCACCTCTGCGTTGGTAAGACACCACGGACAGCGCGCCCACCATGACCAAGACCACCACCAACACAAACGGTTGGTCCAACGCCGTAGCCACGCCACCCAAGAGTGCGCTCAGTGCAAAAGTGCGAATGCCCGCAGCGCTTCGGTGCTTGTCGGCACGCTTGCGCCGTTCGCGTTCAGCGCCCACCAGCAAGCCAATGCCAATACCCACGCTGAGGTTGAACCAGATCGAAATATCGCTTGAAGCCAGCATGGACACGGGCTGCGCTGGGCAGCGGTTGTTGATTCGAATCAATATACGCCGCCCACCCTTGGGTGATCATGGACTTGGCGCAAGGTTCACGCAGAAAAGTGACCCCTTCGAGCCCCACACCATCACCAAAGGGAACACAAATGAAAATATTGATCGCCATTGATGGCTCCAAGTCGGCCCAACGCGCGGTGAAGTACGCGATTGTGCTGGCCAAACACCTCGCAGCGCCGCCCCACATTACCTTGGTGACTGTGCATGACGATACGGGTCTGCGCCACCTGGCGAAAAGGCTGCCCAAGAACGGCCTCGAAGACTACTTTCGGGACCTGAGCGACCACGACCTTAAGCCGACGCGTAAGCTGCTCGACAAAGCCGGCGTACCGCACGACATGGTGATCAAACTGGGCCATGTGGTGGAAGAAATCTTGGCGACCGCAAACAGCGAGAAATTTGACCTGCTGGTGCTGGGCAGCAAGGGGCGCTCGGGGCTGAGCGACTTGGTGCTGGGTTCGGTGGCGCATCGTCTGATCGCGTTGGCCCGACAACCGGTCGTCTTGGTCAAGTAGCGTCCGCGGGAACCCAGGGGTGAGGCCGGCTGCATTACCATGCGCGCCTGCTTTACTCAGGAAAACACCATGGACCTCACGATCAACGGCAAGGCGGTACAAGCCGATGCCGAACCCGACATGCCGCTGCTGTGGGTCTTGCGCGATCAGCTCAACTTAACCGGTACCAAGTTTGGATGCGGTGTCGCCCTGTGCGGCGCCTGCACCGTCCAAGTGGACGGCCAACCGGTGCGTTCCTGCGTGACTCCAGCCTCGGCCTTGGTGGGAAAAAATATTCGCACCATCGAGTCGCTGGGCAGCACGGGCCAAGCCCATGCATTGCAACAAGCCTGGATTGCCGAACAAGTGCCGCAATGCGGCTATTGCCAAAGCGGCATGTTGATGGCCGCAGCGGCCCTGTTGGCGCGCAATCCCCACCCCAGTGATGCCGACATCGATGCCGCCATGACCAATATCTGCCGCTGTGGCACCTACCAACGGGTGCGCGCGGCCATTCACCGGGCGGCGGGTGCAACCCAAGTTGCTACCGTCCAAACCGTCCCCGCGGCGCAGGAGGTGTCCGCATGAAGCGCCGTACCTGGATATTGAGCGCATTGGGCGCAACCGGTGCCCTGGTGGTGGGCTGGGGCGTCATGCCGCCACGCTCGCGTTTGGGCTCACCGGCAAACATGCTGGCCACCCAAAACGAGGTCGCTCTGAACGGCTGGATCAAGATCGCTCAAGACGGCTCCGTGGTTTTGGCCATGCCGCGCAGCGAAATGGGCCAGGGGGTGCATACGGCCCTGTCCATGGTCGTGGCCGAAGAGCTCGACGTTGCCTTGACCCAAGTGCGCTTGGAACAAGCCGGCCCGGATGCCATTTACGGCAATGTCGCCATGCTCCTGGGCAGCCTGCCCTTTCACCCGTTGGCCTCGGAGGGTGGGGTCAAACCGACCTCGGTGAAGACTGGAGAGTGGATCGTCAGCAAGTTGGGCCGCGAGCTGGGCATCATCGCCACCGGAGGCTCATCGAGCGTATCCGACGGTTGGGCGCCGTTGCGCACGGCTGCGGCCACCGCGCGTGCCAGTCTGGTGGCCGCCGCCGCCGCCCAATGGCAAGTGCCCGCCTCCGAGATTACGGTCCAGCAGGGCACCCTGCAGCACGCATCCGGTAAATCCGGCCACTACGGTCAGTTTGCCCAGGCCGCTGCGGGCCTTGCTCCCGCCAACGTGGCCACCAAAGACCCGAAAGACTGGAAGCTACTCGGCACCGCGGCACCGCGCACCGACGTGGTCGGCAAGACCGATGGCACGGCCACCTTCGGTTTGGACGTGCGACTGCCGGAGATGCTGTTCGCCGCAGTGCGCCTGTCGCCCATGCTCGGCGGCAGCGCCACCAGCCTCGACACCCAGGCCGCTCTGGCCCTGCCGGGGGTGCAGCAGGTTGTGGCGCTGGACGCGCTACACGGTTCAAGCGCCGGATTTGCCGTGGTGGCCAAAACCACATGGCACGCCCGCCAAGGGGCCCAAGCGGTAAACGCCCAATGGAAGCAGCGCGGTCAAGGCGCACTCGACACCCAGCTGATTGCCGAAGCCCTGCAAACCCAGCTAGACAAAGAAAGTGGCTTCACCTTTTTTGACCAAGGCGACATTGCGGCAGCCGAAAAGTCAGCCAGCAAGACGATCGAGGCCCATTACAGCGCACCCTACCTGGCGCACGCCACCATGGAGCCCATGAACTGCACGGCGCAGGTCAAAGACGGCAGGGTTGAGATCTGGGCGCCAACACAAATACCCTCTTCAGCACGTGCCGCCGCAGCAAAGGCTGCGGGCGTGGGGACCGACAAGGTGGTGGTGCACGTCACCCTGCTGGGCGGCGGCTTTGGACGCCGGCTGGAGGTGGACTTCATTGCCCAGGCCGTCAAGGTGGCCATGGCGACCGCCGGCAAGCCGGTGCAGCTGTGCTGGTCACGCGAAGAGGACATGGGCCATGACTTTTACCGCCCCATGCACGCGGCGCGCCTGAAAGCGACCCTGGACGCACAAGGCCAGGTGCAGAGCCTGCGCATCAAGTCGGCAGGCGACGCCATCTCGCCCCGCTGGATGGAACGCGCCGTACCCTTGCTGGCCGGACCCGTGGACTTGCCCGACAAAACGACCTCCGAGGGTCTGTTCGACCTGCCCTATGGCTTTCAGAACCAGCACATGTCGCACATCGCGACCAACATGGGCGTGCCCGTGGGCTTTTGGCGCTCGGTGGGGCATTCGCACAACGCGTTTTTCTCAGAGAGCTTCATCGACGAACTGGCGGCAGCCACCCAGAAGGATCCGCTCGAGTTCCGGCGCAGCCTGCTGCAAGCCGCACCACGCTATTTGGCGGTCTTAAACCTGGCTGCGGAGAAAGCGCGCTGGGGCAGCGCGCTGCCTGCGGGGCATGCGCGCGGGATTGCGCTGCACGAGTCGTTTGGCTCCATCGTGGCCGAGGTGGCTGAGGTGTCTGTGCAGGAGGGCGTGGCACGCGTGCACCGGGTGGTCTGCGCCATTGACTGCGGCACCGTGGTCAACCCCGGTATCGTGGCCCAGCAGATGGAAAGCGCCGTGGTGATGGGCTTGTCGGCGGCCCTGTACGGCAAGATCGACATCGTGGATGGCGTGGTGCAGCAAAACAATTTCGCCAACTATCCCATGGTGAAATTGGCCGACGCACCTGTCGTGGAAACGCACATCGTCTCCACCACCCGCCACCCTGGCGGCGTCGGTGAACCGGGCCTACCGCCACTGGCGCCGGCCGTGTCCAACGCGCTGTTTGCCCTCACGGGCAAGCGACTGCGCAGCCTGCCCTTGGCCGCACAGGCCTAAGCCCCAGCCCGAGCCTGCATCAGCAGGCAAGCCCTGCGCCTACACTCCCGGCCATGCAATTTTTTGACGTGGTGGTGGTGGGTGCCGGTGCTGCCGGCTTGTTTTGTGCCGGGGTCGCGGGTCAGCGTGGCCTGAAGGTGCTGCTCATCGACCACGCCGAAAAGGTCGCCGAAAAAATCCGAATTTCGGGGGGCGGACGCTGCAACTTCACCAACCTGGACACCTCGCCCGCCAACTTTCTGAGCGGCAACCCGCGCTTCTGTCGCTCGGCGCTATCGCGCTACACACCGCGAGATTTTTTGGACCTGCTGCACAAGCACAGCGTGCCCTACCACGAGAAGCACAAGGGCCAGCTTTTTTGTGATCGATCCGCCGAAGACATTATCCAAGTGCTGCTGGCGGAGTGCGCCAGCGGCGGAGTCACGCGGTGGCAACCTTGCAGCATCCAGTCCTTGCGCGCTACCGGCGCGGAGCACGTTGGAGAAACACCGGGCGCCAGCCACCCTGCGCCTCAGTATCGGCTGGACACCAGCCACGGGCCGGTGGTCAGCAGCGCCGTCGTCATCGCCACAGGAGGCCTCTCCATCCCCAAGATCGGCGCCACTGATTTTGGTTACCGGATCGCCGGGCAGTTTGGCCTGCCGCTGGTCGCACCCCGCCCTGCCCTGGTCCCACTGACCTTTGACGAGGCCGAATGGGCGCCGTTTGCATCACTTGCCGGCTTGTCGCTACCCGTGCAAATTGCCACCGGCAGCAAAAAAGCGGCCATCGCCTTCAACGAAGCCTTGTTGTTCACCCACCGCGGCCTCAGCGGCCCGGGGGTGTTGCAAATCTCAAGCTACTGGCAGTCCAACACGCCAATTCGCCTAAACCTGGCGCCCCACACCGACGTCGCTCGGACGCTGACCGAAGCGAAAACCCGTTCGCGACGGCTGCTGGCCAATGAATTGGCGGCGGTGCTCCCCGCCCGACTGGCAGATACGTGGATCGATCAGGGCAAAACCCAGGGACAGCCCTGGGACCGCAGCGTGGCCGACACGCCCGATAAGGCTCTGGCGTTGCTGGCCGATCGCGTGAGTCGCTGGGAGGTGACTCCCAATGGCACCGAAGGCTACCGCAAAGCGGAGGTCACCGCAGGCGGAGTCAGCACCGACGTCCTTTCCAGCCAGACCATGGAGTCGCGCCAAAAGGGGCTCTATTTCATCGGCGAAGTGGTGGATGTGACCGGTTGGCTGGGCGGCTATAACTTTCAGTGGGCTTGGGCCAGCGCCCACGCCTGCGCGAATGCCATGGCCGACGCGATGCAGGCTCCCAAGGCCTAATCCGCCGAGGTTATAATCCGAGGCTTTGCTGGCAAACCCCCGCTGCCTGATCAACTTTATAGCGGGGAACTTCGCTGAACCTGGCATGGGTGGCCCGATCTTCCCCCATGACCTTCGTCGGCACATTTTGGACACTATTACGTAATGACCACCATCCGTGTAAAAGAGAACGAACCCTTTGACGTCGCGCTGCGCCGCTTTAAACGCACTATCGAAAAGCTCGGTTTGCTGACCGACTTGCGCGCCCGCGAGTTCTACGAAAAGCCCACCGCCATTCGCAAGCGCAAAAAAGCGGCTGCCGTGAAGCGCAACTACAAGCGCATCCGCAGCATGCAGTTGCCCAAGAAACTGTTCTAAGTTTCACCGGAAGGGCGGCGTTACTGCGCCGTCAAAACGGAACAAAAAGCTCGCCCGGGGACGCTCAGGCGGGCTTTTTTAACTTCATCACCCCACCTGCAGGAGCCCATGGCCATGTCCCTCAAAGACCAAATTACCGAAGATATGAAAGCCGCCATGCGCGCCAAAGACAGCGAGCGTCTGGGAACGATCCGCCTATTGCTGGCGGCCTGCAAGCAGCGCGAGGTCGACGAACGCATCGTGTTGGACGACGCGGCGGTGGTGGGACTGGTGGACAAACTCATCAAGCAACGCAAAGACTCGATTGCGGCCTTCGAAACCGCCGCACGCCAGGATCTGGCCGACAAAGAGGCTGCAGAAATCGCGGTGCTTCAAGCCTACCTGCCCCAACGCATGTCCGCCGATGAGGTACTCCAAGCGGTCAAGGCGATCGTGCTGGAGTTGGGCGCTGGTGGCCCCGGCGACATGGGTCGGGTGATGGGGGTCGTGAAAACGCGACTGGCGGGCAAAGCCGAGATGTCGTCCGTGTCGGCCGCGGTAAAAATCGCGCTGGCCGGTTAGTCCACGGCAACGTTCGGCCCAAAGTAGGTCTGGCCACGCGTCTCCGAGGGCGGGAGAGCGAGAGAGCGAGAGACCGGAAGTGCCGCCTTAACGGACGCAGAAAAAATGGTATTCGTTGACCCGTATGTCCTCGGCCTTGCGCACGGGGCTGGGGTTGGGCAGGTCGGGGGCCATGACCATGCCGTCCGCCATGGCCCAAAACTCGTGTCGCAGCGTAACGCCGCCGTTCCAATCGCCCAGGCTGGACAGAAAGATATATTCCGCGGCCGTCGGCAAGCGGCCTCGCATGGACTCGCAGGAGTTTTCGGCGTTGGTGGGCAGCGTCGCGTGACTGATCGGGGAACCCGGGGCGCCCAGGAGCTCGATGAAGCCGCTACCGTATTTGACCTTGGACGGAAACTGGGTCTTTTGAAAATACTCAAACACCTGTCCAGCCATGCCTTGCATCACCGTCTCCGGCGGCCCAAAGGCCTGAAAGCTATGGGTGACGCCTTCCTTGGTTTCCATGTGCAAGCTCACAGTGACATCACCCCGACAACTCGGACTGAACGAATAAATGCCCCAGACCACCGCGCTTAAACCGGCCAGGTAGCGCTGGTCTAGGTAGCCCTGGCGCTTTTGGTCGTGCAACTCGTGCACCACCTGGATGAGGGGCAGTGGATTGAAGAAGGCGATCTTTTTTTGCGGCGGATTGATATCACGGTAAATCGCGTCCAACGAGGCCTTGAAGCTCCCTTCCAGCACCACATCCATCCCCAAGCCGGCGCTGGCTATCGAGCGGTTCTTGTTGATCAATTCGTCCACCGCCAGGACGATGGCAAAAGCGCTGCCCGAGCTGGCACCCTCATGCAACAAAGAAATCATATTTTTGGTCAGCGCCTGCGTCAGCTCTGACTTGCTTCGACCATAGGCATCTTGGTACTGGCACAGGTCCTGTCCCCGGATAAAGGGAATCGTGGGCCAAAGCAAGGTTGGGGAAGACTCGTACGCCACCGCTTGGCCCATAAAAAACACCAGCAATAGGCCAAAGCGACGCATGATTGAACACCCTTAAGTAACTTTTCCGCTCAAGGCAATGCAACGGGTGAAGTCCGCAATTATGTAAAGCTAAGCCTCCTTCAGTGCATGACGTGGATCAATGCGCACCAACACCACGGCCGTGGTCATCGCGATGCAAGGATGCGAAGACGATGGGCGATGCCGGGTCTCGGCCCCGGCACTGGGTTGGAGTCCGGACAATAAGGAACTCACATTGGCAACTCAGATCGGTGTGCTTGCTAGGACCTCTTGGGCGTGGCATCGCGTAATTTTTCTATGCCCGCCGCCACTCCCAGCAACGCCGCATCGCGACCGGCTGCACCTGAAATGAGTGCGCCCACCGGCATGCCCGCCGCACCGTGGCCTATTGGCAAGCTGATACCGCAAAGGTCCACAAAGTTGCCCGGCAGCGTGTTTTGCAAGGTGCGCAAATTGGTGCGATGAAACAGGGCGTCGTCGGCCTCGAGCGGCGCGATCAGGGGAGCCACATGGACCACGGTGGGACACAGCATCCAGGCGTTGCCCAGCAGCGCCGCGCATTCTTGGCGCAAACGCTGATGGGCCGCCTGCAACGTGAGCAGGTCAAGCGCTGACATGGTCTTGCCCCGCTCCAGCCGCGCCAGTACCCTCCGGTCGATGTCACCCGATTGCGGTCCGTCCACCAGGGCCTGGTGCCAGAAATAACCCTCTGCTGCCGCAATGGTGCCGTGGCGCGCCGTGAGCTCCGCCAGGGCATCAAACGCAGCGATGCGGTGGTGCGCAATATGGGCACCGGCCTGGCGCAGGCGCTCCAGAAACTGCTCAAAAACGGAGCGCACCTCAGGCTCGATGCCCTCAAACACGACGTTTTCCGGCACTACAAATGACATACCCTCCGCCGCGCTAGGCGAGACGGGTTGCAGCGGCTGGTTGCGCAGGGCCGCGTCCACCCAAGCACAGTCTTGCACGGTATGGGCGAGGGGCCCGGGTACATCCAGCGTTTGAGACAGCGGGAAAACGCCGCGTTTGTCATAGCGCCCAATGGACGGCTTGAAGCCGACCACGCCGTTAAAGGCCGCAGGCACGCGGACGGACCCGCCGGTGTCGGTTCCCATGCCAATCCACGCCATCCGAGCAGCCACCGCGACCGCCGAACCACTGGAAGAGCCACCCGGTGCCCGATGGCCGTCGCGGCTGGCACGGTTCACCGGCGTTCCGAAGTGCGGGTTAAGCCCCAGCCCCGAATAAGCAAACTCACTCAAACCCACCTTGCCCAGACTGATGGCACCGCAGGCCGCCAGGCGTTGCACCGCGAAAGCGTCTTCGGTGGCCAGGGCAGCATGGCGGCGGGTGTTAGAGCCCGCCGTCGTGGGCGTGCCTGCGACATCGAACAGGTCTTTCCACACCACCGGCACGCCGTCCAGTGGACTCAGGGGCCGCCCGGCGTCCCAGCGCGCGTCGCTGGCGCGGGCCTCCGACAACGCCCTCTCTTCCAAAATACAGGTAAAAAGGCCGGGCTCAGCAGCCCGCGCCAACGCCAGTGACCGCCCGACAAGCTGAGAAGGCCGCACCTCGCGCCGCTGGTAGGCCGCGTGCAGTTCCTGCATGCCCGTTGCTGGTGCAGTCAACAGGTCACCCAGGGGGTCGGAACCGCTCTTCGTCGTCATAGTCATCCTTTGAGCTACATAAGCCCCAATAATGCCCCGTTTACGCGGCGCCGCGAAGCAGGGATTTCCACACTGCACGGCCCCGGTCCGCGCTGTTAGGCTCATCCGCATGACATCGTCCGCTCAAACCACCAATTCGCTCGCCACCCCCTTTGTGCCGCAAATCCGGCTGTACCAGGACTGGCTGAGGTCGGAGCGCGGCCTCGATTTTCCCGATTACCAAGCGCTTTGGAACTGGTCCATCACCGACCTCGGCGGGTTCTGGCAAACCATCTGGGACTACTTCGACCTGCAATCGCCCACACCTCACCACGCCGTGCTCCAGCACAACGTGATGCCTGGGGCGCATTGGTTCCCGGGCGCACAGACCAATTACGCCCACCAGGTGCTACGCCATGTTGACGCAGCGCACGCGGCGGGCTGCCCGGCGCTGGTGTCTCGCAACGAGCGCGGCGAACACCGCGAACTGAGCTGGCCCGAGTTGCGCCGACAGGTGGCCTCAATGGCGCTGCACTTGAAGGCGCAGGGCTTGCAGCCCGGTGACCGCGTTGCGGCTTATTTGCCCAACATTCCGGAGGCCATGGTCGCTTTTTTGGCCACCGTGTCCATCGGCGGGGTATGGAGCATTTGCGCTCCCGACATGGGCACGGCAGCGGTACTGGACCGTTTCAGGCAAATCGCGCCCAAGATTTTGATTGCCGTCGACGGCGTACGCTACGCGGGCCGCGACCTCGACCGCCGGGCTGTGGTGCAAGAGCTGCGGGCAGCGCTGCCCAGCGTTCAGCACCTGGTCCTGCACCATCACCTTGGCGCGCTGGAGGCCGGGGGTGCCGTTCCCGATGCGACGCCGCTGGTGCACACCACCGCCCGGGACGATGAAGCGGTAGCCGGATTTGTCCCGCTATGGCTGCCTTTTGACCACCCACTGTGGATTGTTTATTCGAGCGGCACGACCGGCCTGCCCAAACCTATCGTCCATGGCCATGGCGGCACCGTCATCGTGGCGTTAGCGCTCAAGATCTTGCACAACGACGTGGGTTGCAGCTACCACCCCAATAGCCTGGGAGAGCGTTACCACTGGTACAGCTCCACCGGTTGGGTGATGTGGAACGCGCAACTCAGCGGTTTGCTCAACGGCACCACCTGCGTCATCTACGACGGCAACCCCGCGGGGGAGAAAGACCGTCCCGACTGGGGAACGCTATGGCGCTTTGCGGCCGAGACGGGCGTGACCTTTTTTGGCGCAGGCGCGGCGTTTTTTGCGAACTGCCAAAAGGCCGGGCTCGACCTGTCGACTCTGGGAGACCTGCGCCGGGTCCGTGCGCTGGGCACGACCGGTTCGCCATTGGCACCGGAGACACAAATGTGGGGCAGCCACCAATTTCGACGCCTCCACCAGCAGGCCGACCCAACCGCGCCCGACTTTGACATCTGGTGGTGCAACATTTCAGGCGGAACCGACTTTTGCGGCGCCTTCATTGGTGGCAACCGCGAATTGCCACAAGAGCCCGGCGTGATGCAGTGCAGGCTGCTGGGCTGCGCCGTCGAGGCCTGGAACGAGGCGGGCGACCCGGTGATGGGCGAGGTGGGTGAACTGGTCTGCACACAACCCATACCGTCCATGCCGCTCTATTTTTGGGGCGACAAGGAAAACGCGCGCTATCTGGCCAGCTATTTTGAAATGTATCCAGCCGGTCAGGGTCGCAAACCCGGCGGCGGCGACCTCGGCGCAGAGGTTGGCGGCGTGTGGCGCCACGGAGACTGGCTTCGCATTGGCAATGCGCAGGGTGCGGGCTACGGTTGCGTGATCTTTGGTCGCAGTGACGCCACCATCAACCGCCACGGCCTGCGCATGGGCACCAGCGAGATCTACAGCGCCGTCGAAACCCTGCCCGAAGTACTGGACAGCATGGTGGTCGATCTGGAATACCTGGGTCGCGAAAGCTATATGCCCCTGTTTGTGGTGCTTCGGCCGGGGCTGACACTCGACGATAGACTGACCGTGCGCATCCAGCAAGCCATTCGGCAGGCCCTGAGCCCCCGCTTTTTGCCCAACGCCATTTTTCAGGTGGCAGAAATCCCGCGCACTTTGTCCGGCAAAAAGCAGGAGTTGCCCATCAAGAAGCTGATGTTGGGCCACCCGCTGGAAAAAGTCGTAAACAAGGAAGCCATGGCCAACCCGGGGTGTCTGGACTGGTACTTGCAGATGGCGCAGCGCCACTTGTGCGCCACGGCGGCGGCCGCCGCGGATTCCTGAACGCCCCCGGGCGCCAAGAAAATCTAGCGCCTTTTTTGCTAACTTTCCATAAAAGCGGCAAAATGGGGGCTATGCGCGACAACACCACCACAAAAATCAGTGCCGACGGGCTGCGTTATCGATCGCGCGCCTCCGGCTCCCCATTTGCCCAATCGTCTGGCAACGCCAGCATGAGCTGCGCCAAATGCGGCCTGCACAAGCCCCGTTCTCTGGGCTCCTTCAAGAAACTGGCGGGCAAGAGCATGTTCGTGTGCGGGGATTGCTCCCCACCGAAACCGGCCGTCGCGCCGGCGCCTACACCTGCGGCAGATCCAACGGTCTAGGGGCGGGCGCATCGCGCCCAAGGCTGTGCAAGGTGTAGGCCTAGCCCTCTGGAGTGCGGTCGACCGCCAGCCATTGCTGGTCCAGCGCCATTAATTTGGCGGCGTCCAAGGTGGCGCGCACCTCCCAATATCGACCTGACTGCACCATGTAGCCCAACTGGGACTCGCGGTGCAAGGCCTCGCGCAAGGCCCGTGGGTTCAATCTAGCGCGCTGTTTCTCCAACTGGTGACTCCAATCAGCGCGTGCCCATTGGATTAAGGCCTCCGGCGTGCTGCGCGGATACACCAGACGCGAGCGATTCTGCTCCGACAGGTTGACCAGCACACAGTTTTCTTGCGTGGCCAAGGCCATCAGCCTCAACGATTTGGCCTCCAGGCTTTGCAGCGTCACATCGTCGCGCAGCGGATCGGCGGCGCCCTTGCCATAAAAGTGCGTCTCCGGCCCGCTGCCGTAGACCATGTCACAGCCCAAAAATGCGATGACATCGGGCTGGAGGGCGCCCAGCGCCCAATACGCTGCCGTAAAAGCCATGGTGCCCCCGGCATAGACAAAGCCGCCAAAGCGGTTTTGTACGGGTACATAGTCCGCCGCGGTCACCATAGACTGAGTCTGGGGATCCAGCGATCTCGGCCACCGCTCTCGCGGGAAATCCTCAGGGTGGATCAGGTAGTCCCAGTCGCTGCGGATTTGCCAGGCATTATTGATGGCTACGACGCTTCCAAAGGGCGCGCGGGGCCAGTCGCGGGCCTGCGCCGCGTCAGGCGCGCTTCCGAGCACCAACACGATCCGCGGGGACGTAGTCCAACGCGGGCCCCGCTGCAGGGGCTCATGGGGCGACTGGGTCACCAAAGTGGGAGTCGGAACGGTCATGGGCTTGGATTTACGGAGCGCATCCTAGGTGAATCCCCAGCCGCAGCGATTCATAAGGTCATAAGGTAATAAGGTCGTAAGGGACGCAACGCCGATGTGCGGGCCAACGGCACAATCAGGGGATGAGTTTGCGTCACCCGTTTGCAATCGCCGCCACCGGCATGGTCGCACTGGCAGTGGCCATGGGCATCGGGCGCTTTGCTTTTACGCCACTGCTGCCCATGATGCTGCACGACGGTGTGCTGACCTTGCCCGCCGCCAGTGCGCTGGCAACCGCGAACTATTTGGGCTATTGGCTGGGCGCATTGGGCTGCGCGCTCATGCCCTGGGCCCATGGCCGCTGGCCCCGGCTTCGCCCGGTGGCACACACCCGGGCAATGCGGTTCGGGCTGGTGGCTACGGTGCTGCTCACCCTGAGTATGGCCCTGCCCTGGCCGGCCGCCTGGCCTCTGTGGCGGTTCTTGGCTGGGGTAGCGAGCGCATTGGTGTTTGTTTACAGCTCAGGGTGGTGCTTGCAACAACTGACCATTCACGGTGCACCGCGCTTGTCGGGATTGATTTATGTAGGGCCGGGTCTGGGCATTACCGTCAGCGGCTTGGCGGCCAGCGCAATGGTCACTGCAGAGTTGACCGCCGCCAGTGGCTGGCTGGTATTTGCGGGACTCGCGCTGCTGCTCACTGTGATGGTGTGGCCGCAGTTGCAGGGCGACCTGCCCCACGAGCGTCCCCCGGCCGTTGAGAAGGCGGGTTCGGGCGCAGGCGCAATCGCCACCCTGGCCCTCGCCTATGGCTTGGCAGGCTTCGGCTACATCATCACCGCGACCTTTTTGCCCTTGATTGCGCGTCAGTCGCTGGCGGGATCGGTCTGGTTGGACCTGTTTTGGCCGCTGTTTGGCGTGGGCGTCAGCCTGGGCGCGCTGCTGACGCTGCGGATACCGGCGCCATGGGATCGGCGACACCTGCTCATGGGCGGCTACACCTTTCAAGCGGTGGGCGTGATGCTGAGCCTGGGTTGGCCCACATTGGCCGGTTTTGCGCTCAGCAGCTTTTTGATTGGCCTGCCCTTTACCGCCATCACCATGTTCGCTTTGCAAGAGGTGAGGCGCCTGCGCCCGGTGGGAGCGTCGGGCTTTATCGGCCTGCTGACGGCAGCCTATGGCTTGGGCCAGATCGCTGGGCCGCTGCTGGTGGGCGCGCTGCTGCAAGGCAGCGGTGACCCGCGCCAGGGTTTTACCTGGGCATTACAGGCGGCCGCTGCCAGCCTGTGGCTGGGCGTGCTGTTGTTTGGGGCACTGGTTAGGCTTTACCCGACCCAAGACTGAGCGCGCGGCAAACCAGGTTCGCGTCGCGGTTTACCATTGCGCTCACCCCTCAATCACCACCATGTGCAGCCACTACCAAGCCGTCAAAAGCCGCGCCCAGTTTGAGCGCCATTTTGGGCTGCCGCCGCCGACCGCAGTGCAGCCGGTCGATGTTTGGCCCGGGTATTTAGGTAGTTTCCTCCGACCTCACCCGCATGGCGACGCCGGCGACGACGCAGTGCCCGCGCTGGAGGCGGCAAGCGGCGCCTTTGGACTGCTGCCCCATTGGGCCAAAGACCGGACACTGGGTCGCCACACCTATAACGCGCGCTCTGAAACGGTAGCCACCAAACCGAGTTTTCGTGAGGCTTGGGCGCGGGCGCAGCACTGCATCATTCCGGCAGACGCATTTTTTGAGCCCGACTGGCGCAGCGGTCGCGCGGTGGCTACACGGATTGCGCTCGCCAGCGGTGAACCCATGGGCATTGCCGGCCTGTGGTCGGCCTGGCGTTCGGCGCAAGGCGAGGTGCTGAGCTTTACCATGCTCACCGTCAACGCCAATACCCACCCCTTGATGCGTGAATTTCACAAACCCGGCGAAGAAAAACGGAGGGTGGTCGTGCTGCCCACCCACTTTTTTGAGCCGTGGCTCCAGGCCACACCCTCGCAGAGCATGGAGTTGATCCATGCCTGCCCCGAGCCCGATCTTGTGGCGCTGGCCGATCAGCCAGCTGCTGTCGAACCCAGTCGCGCGGCGCAGGCCACCCTGTTTTAACCGGCGCCCGAACGACCAGCGGGGGGCGGTTCAGACTCCGCCGGGCAGGTGGCTCAACAAGGCCTGCACCTGCTCGACCTGAGTGGGACGCACCAAGCGGGCTTCCTCCTGGCCATGAACCATCAGCACCAGGGTCGGCCAGAGCTTGACTTTGAACGAGCGGCCCAAGGCCCGGCCGGGGCCATCCTCAATGCGCAAATGGACCAGTTGGGGATGGGCCTGCAGGGCCTGAACAATCGCGGGCTCCGCCACCCGGCAGTGGCCACACCAACCCACGCCAAACTGCAACAACAGCGGACCGGTCCCGGCGTCTATGTCGCTGCGGGCGGGTGCGTCGGGGCTGTAAACGGGTGCGGATGCGGGTGCATTTGTGGTGGGCATTGGGACTCCAAAGACATGGCTGGTGCGGAAAAAATGCTCTAGAACGCGGTAGGGAAGGTTGCCCTTGGGTGCTAATTTTCCTCTGCGGAGCGTCTAGAGGATGGGCGAAGGGTGTAGTGCGGCAGGCGCAAGCTGACCAACACGCTCAAACCGGCAATCACCGCGCACAAAAGAAACGCGGCATGCGTGCCACTCACCAAGCCTTGCCGTGCGGCTTCTAACAAGGGCTCTGCATCCAGACCCAGACCTCGGGTGAGTGCTTTGAGGGCGTCCTGGTCTTGCTGGCGGATCAGGACCTGGGGCGACAATAAAAGTTTCGTAAGCGCCGCGTCGCTGATGTGGTGCTCGAGCAGCGCAGCGGCTGTGTGGCGTGCGTACAAGGCGTTGACCAGCACGCTGGCGACGCCCACGCCGACCATGCTGCCAATCATGCGAGTGGACTGCGCCAGCGCCGACGCAACGCCCATGTGGCTGCGTCCCGCCACCGCCATAATTTGCAAAGAAAGATTGGGCAGCTGAAAGCCCAGGCTGAAGCCGCAGAGGCCAAAAATCACCATCAGCAGGCTGGTGGGCGTATGCCCATCCACCTGCGTCAGCAACAGACAGGTCAGCATGGTGCCCAGCTGGCCCCAGGCTATCAGTCGCTCGGCATGGGCCAGTCGCGGCAGCAGTCTTGAATTGACGATGCTGCCAATCGTAATAAGAACCAGCAAGGGCGTCATGACCACGCCGGCCTCATGGGGTGACTGGCCAAAGCTGCCTTGCAATAGCAAGGGCGTATAAAAAATCAGGGTGAACATGGTCAGGCCCGTCAACAGGCCCAACATCATCAGCTTGCGCGCGCCCGGGTGGTCCAGCAACGCAGGAGCGATGATGGGCGCGTGGGTGTGGTACTGGTGGCGAAAAAAGCCGTAGACCAGGGCGCCGGTAGCGGCCCACAAGCCCAGCGCCCGGACGCTGCCAAAACCCGCTGCCTGGCTGGTTTCTGCCGCCGCCAGCAGGCCACAAATGGCCAGCAAGAGCAACAAAGCCCCCAGCCAGTCGATACTGCGGTCGTCTTGCGCGTGGTGGACGATGTGCGGAAAGTACCGCCACACCATCACCAACGCGGCCAGCGCCAGCGGCAAATTGACCAAAAAGACATATCGCCAACCGACGTGCTCCGTCAACCACCCCCCCAGCCACGGCCCCACCGCGAGCGCTACGCCATAGCCTGCCGACAGCAGCACCTGCCAGCGCACACGCTGCACAGCGTCTGGAAACAAATCGGGCACACAAGCCGATGCCACCCCCAACAGCATGCCGCCTGCCAAGCCCTGCAGGGCCCGTGCGCCGACCAGTTGAAGCATCGTCTGAGAAGCGGCGCAGGCAATCGAAGCCAGAGCAAACAAGACCACGGCCGCCAGCACAAAGGGCTTGCGTCCATGCAAGTCCCCGAGCCGACCGGTGATCGGAATCATGACGGCGTTGCCGACCAAAAAGGCCGAAGCCGCCCATTGGTACAGGTCGTAACCCCTCAAATCCGCCACGATGCTTGGCATGGCCGTACCAACGACCGAGGTATTTAGCGCGATCAGCATGAAGGCCAAGGCAATGCCACCCATGGCGGCCAAGGAGGCGAAAAAACTGCGATCTGACTGAGCCGCAACGGAAACAGAAGAAGTCAATGGGCGTACCGTGAAAGAAGGGAATAGGCCGCACCGGCGGTCCGCCCAGTTTTATCACCAGATCCGACGACTCCCGGGCTCAGGGCTGCCAAAGTGCGGCCATCGCCTGCGCGAACGCGCTGGACCGCTCTGCATCGGCTTGATGCTCAACCACCCTGCCCGCCACAAAGACGGCCTGCGGCGATGCATCCGGGCTGGAGAACACCAGCGCATCCAGCACGTGGGCGGGCGGTATGCCGAGCAAGGCGGGCGACTGACCGTCCAAGACCAAAAAATCAGCCCGATTGCCCACTTGAATGGCCCCAAGCGGCTGGGCCGTCGCCGCCTGCCCGGCCGCCAAGGCAGCATTGAACAGGTTGGCCGCACTGCTGGTACTCGGTCCGCAATGGGCAGCCACGTTGCGTTTTTTCTGCACCAGCCGCTGGCCGTATTCCAACAAACGCAGTTCCTCGCTCCAGCGACGCGTCACGTGGCTGTCAGAGCCCACGGACCAACGTCCGCCCAAGGCGCAATAGCCGCCAAAATCAAACACACCGTCGCCCAAATTCGCCTCTGTGCTCGGGCAAATAACGATGCTGGCACCGCTGTGGGCCACACCTGCCAATTCTTGGGCCGTGGTGTGGGTGGCGTGCACCAAATTCCAGTGCGCATTGACGGGAAGGTGGTCTAGCAGCCACTGCACCGGACGCTCTCCGGTGTGGGCAATGCAGTCGGTAATTTCCTGCTGTTGCTCGGCAATATGAATATGTACCGGCAAACCGCACTCGTCGGCAAACTGCGCCACCTCCGCCACACAGGCAGCGTCTGCCGCCCGCAAGGAGTGCACCGCCACGCCGAGGTTGATATGCGCCATGTCCCGGGTCTGGGTTTGCAGGTCGTCCACCAGGCGGCACACGCTGGCCGGTGTGGACGCAAAGCGCTGCTGGTCTGGACGCAGCCCGGTGGCGCCAAAGCCCGAGCGCATGTACAGCGTAGGCAGGAGCGTCAGACCCATGCCCACCCGCTGCGCGGCGCGCACCAGCGCCATGGACATGTCCAATGCGGGCGCGGCCGGGGCGCCCGATGCGGCGTTGTGAAGGTAGTGAAACTCGCAGACGTGGGTGTAGCCCCCTGCCAGCATTTCGGTGTATAGCCACGCGGCAATGTGTTCGAGCTGCGTCGGCGAAATGCGCAACGCAACGGCGTACATGCGTTCGCGCCAGCTCCAGAAGTCATCCGCCGCGGCGCCGATCGCAGCGCTGCGTTGCTCGGTCAGGCCCACCATGGCGCGCTGAAAAGCGTGGCTATGGGCATTGACCACCCCGGGCACCACCGGCCCGGCCAAGGCGTGCACATCGGCATGTTTTGACCGCGTCGCCCCGGGGGTGATACCGCTCCAGTGGCCCGCAGCGTCCACCGCCAGCAGCACGTCATAAGCCCAGTCGCCGTTAACCCAGGCCTGGGGCGCAAAAAATCGGGTTTCAGTCGGGTGCATACAAGTCCTTGCAAGCCTTGAGCGCGGCAACCAGCAGGGCCTGCAGTAGTGGCTGAATGCGCCGTGCCCGCTCTGGTGCATAGGCGAACGGTGCGGCCTCTTGCATGTACAGGCTTTGGCACATCTCCAGTTGCACCGCCTGCACACGGCGCGCTGGGGCGCCGTAATGGCGGGTGATAAACCCACCCTTGAAACGGCCATTCAGGACATGGCTGGTTTGGGGTGCACCGGCGCACACGGCCAACAGTGCCCGGGCGACCGACGGGTCGGCGCTAGTCCCACCTGCGGTGCCAATGTTCAGGTCGGGCAGCACCCCCTCAAACAGCCAGGGAATCTGCGAACGAATGCTGTGCGCATCCCACAACAAGGCATAGCCGTGAATGGCGGTGATACGCGCTAACTCGGCTTGCAGCGCGTGGTGGTAAGGCTCCCAATACTGGCTGCGACGACGCGAACACTCCGCCATATCGGGGGCGCAGCCCTCCCGGTACAGGGACTCGCCAGTGAAAAAGCGGGTTGGGCAGAGCTCCGTGTTGGAGGCGCCGGGGTACATCGGCGCATCGTCAGGAGGACGGTTCTGGTCGATCACATAGCGGCTGATGGTTGCACACAGCACGCTGGCGCCGAGGTCTGGCGCAAAGTCATACAGGCGCTCCAGGTGCCAATCGGTGTCCTCAAGCGCCAAGGCGCGGGGGACGTACTGCGGCTTCAGCTCCGCCGGGATGCCCACGCCCACGTGCGGCATGCTGACCAAGAGCGGCGAGGTGCCCTGGCGCAGGGAATAGGTCGCTGGGCTGGTAGCAGGGTTCATTGCACTTGGCCTTCAAAAACGGTCTGGATCAGGGGGTTGGCTCCCAGCGCATAGGCCAGTTGGGCTGGGTGGGTGACGTCCCACGCCACAAAGTCGGCGCGCAGGCCGGGGGCCAGCACACCGCGGTCCTTCAGGCCCAGCGCCTGCGCAGCGTGGCGGGTAACGCCTGCCAGCGCCTCTTCAGGCGTAAGGCGAAACAAGGTGCACGCCATATTCAGCATGAGCAGGAGCGAGGTACAGGGCGAAGTGCCAGGGTTGCAGTCGGTCGACACCGCCATGGGCACCCCGTGCTGGCGCAACAAGTCTATGGGCGGCAGTTTGGTTTCCCGCAAAAAGTAAAAAGCGCCCGGCAGCAGCACCGCCACACTGCCGGCCTGCGCCATGGCGGTGGCGCCCTCGGCGGACAGCCACTCCAGATGGTCGCAACTTAAAGCGCCAAACCCCGCCGCCAACTGGGCCCCGCCGCTGTCGCTGAGCTGTTCGGCATGCAATTTGACGGGCAGCCCCAAAGCACGCGCCGCCTGAAACACGCGCGCGGTCTGCGCCGGACTGAAGGCGATCCGTTCGCAAAACGCGTCGACCGCGTCCACCAAACCCTCCGCATGCAAGACCGCAAGCATGCGCAAGACTTCGTCCAGATAGGCGTCGCTTTGGCCGGCAAATTCGGGCGGCAACGCATGGGCGCCCAAATACGTGGTGCGAACGGAGACTGCGTGGCCGGTGCCCAAGGCCCGCGCTACCTGCAAACACTTGCGCTCGTGCTCCAGGGCGAGTCCATAGCCTGACTTGATCTCCACGGTGGTGACACCCTCGGCGAGCAGATGGCGTAAGCGCCTCGCTGCACTGGCCCGGAGTTGGTCGGCGCTGGCAGCTCGCGTGGCGCGCACGGTCGAGGCAATACCACCGCCCTGGCGGGCGATCTCCTCGTAGCCCACGCCTTGCAAGCGCTGCTCAAATTCAGCTGCCCGATCGCCGCCGTAGACCAGATGGGTATGGCAATCAATCAGCCCGGGGGTAATCAGCGCACCGCCCGCGTCATGCTGCGTGCTGCACTGGGAGCGCAATACGCCGGGCAACTCTGCCAGCGGGCCGACCCATTTCAGGGTGGCGCCTTGTACGACCAGCGCGCCATCGGGCACCAGGCCGTAGGCTTGCCCGGTGTCGGGCTGCAGGGTGGCCAGCGTGCAGTGGTGCCACAGCGTCAGGGACATCGTTCAATCTCCATTACCAAAGCCTCCACGGCATTCACCTTCAGGGCCAAACCTGCAGGCACTTCCTGCCAGGCCAACGTCTGGGCAGGCAATGGGGTGCGGCCCTCCCCCACCCAGAGTTCGGCGCCGGCAGCACCGGACCACACGGCGACCGTGCGTACACCCGCAGCTTGGAGGTGCAAAGGGCGGGTGACACGCTGCATGCGCGCGCGGGCCTGGTCTTCGCGCACCATCAGGTTGAAGTCCTGCGTTGTGCCATCAATCAGGCGGCAGTCCACTGGGCGCGCGCCATCAAAACAAAAGGGGTGGCTGGCAGATGTGAGTACTTGCTCTTCAATTGGCGCCGCGTCACCCAAACGCAAGCGCACCCCGGCGCCCGAAAGCACGGCAAACCAGCGCTTCACGCCCTCAAAACGGGAAAACGGACCGTCCGCCTGCACCTCGGCGACGGACAACCGAAACACCCATGCCGCCGGGGTCGGCAAGGCCAGCAATTCGCGGGTCACACCGCCGCCGTTTTTCCAGGGGCTGGGCGCCACATCGGCCAAGGCCACGGTCTGCCAAGTCATAGCTGAAAGTTGCCCCGCAAGGTGTAACGCATGCCCGGGTACACCAGACGGGCTTGGCTTGCCACGTGGGCACCGCTTACGGTGCAGCGTGTGATAACCAGGCAGGGTTCGGTGCGCCCAATGCCCAGACTTTTGGCCTCCGCTGCACTGGCTTGGGCCGCCTCAATCGTATAACGGGCCTCGGTCAGCGGCGCACAGGCAAAAAGGTATTGGGTCGGTGTGGTGGTCTGAAAATCAACCGTCAGATAGTCGGGCGCCACGGCGGGGTTGACATGGCGGTCCTCGAGCTGAATGGGTACCTCGTTCTCCAGGTGCACGATGCGCGAATGAAACACCGGCGCCCCCAAAGGCACGCCCAGCGCCTGCACCAGTGCGGTGTCCGCCACCACCACCTCGAGGCGAAGGATGCGGCAACTGTGGGCGTGCCCGCGCTCGATCACTTCTTCGTGAATGTCCCGGACGGCCAACATACTAGAAATACGGTGCCACTGCGCCACCACCGTGCCCGAGCCCCGCACGCGGGTGACTAGGCCTTCCGCAGCCAGTTCCTTGACCGCGCGATTGACCGTCATGCGGCTGACTCCAAACTGATGTTGCAGTGCCGACTCGCTGGGCACGGTGTCACCCGCCTGCCAGACGCCGCTGGTGATTTGCGCCTTGACGAAGGTTTTAACCTGTTCATAGGCGGGCAAAAGGCTGGTGGACATGCTTAATTTTTGCTCAGGGTTTTCCCGCTATTGTAGAAGTTGTATAGACAACTACACTATCCTGACAAACCCTTAACTGCCTGCTGACTTGCACCCCGAAACGATGCCTTCCACCTCCGCTCCATCCCCCTTTGACAATGCCCAGGCCCGCCCGGTGCGCGCGCCACGCGGCTCCGATTTGAGCTGTGCCAACTGGCAAATTGAAGCCGCTTACCGGATGTTGCAAAACAACCTCGACCCCGAGGTGGCTGAAAACCCCGATCAACTCGTGGTCTATGGTGGCATTGGGAAAGCGGCGCGCAACTGGGCCTGCTTTGAAGGCATCTTGGACAGCCTGCGCAAGCTCAAACCCAACGAAACGCTGTTAGTTCAAAGCGGCAAACCCGTGGGGGTGTTTCGAACCCACACCGATGCACCGCGCGTGCTGATCGCCAACTCCAACCTCGTGCCCAAGTGGGCGAACTGGGAGCACTTCAACGAACTCGACCGCGCCGGGCTGATGATGTACGGGCAAATGACGGCCGGGAGCTGGATTTACATCGGCTCGCAAGGCATTGTCCAAGGGACGTACGAGACTTTTGTCGAAGCGGGACGCCAGCATTACAACGGCGACCTGAGCGGACGCTGGGTATTGACGGCCGGTCTGGGCGGCATGGGCGGCGCACAACCCTTGGCCGCCAGTTTCGCGGGGGCCAGCTCGCTGAATATCGAATGCCAGCAAACCAGTATCGACTTTCGCCTGCGCACCCGCTATCTCGACAAGCAAGCCGCCACGCTGGACGAAGCCTTGGCATTGATTGCCCACCACACCGTGCGAAAGGAGGCCGTATCGGTTGGCCTGTGCGGCAATGCCGCCGACCTCTTGCCTGAGCTGGTGCGCCGGGCCCGGGCAGGGGGGCCGCGCCCCGACATCGTGACTGACCAGACTTCGGCGCACGACATCATCAACGGCTACCTACCCCGTGGCTGGACGGTGGAGCGCTGGAAGGCCGCGCAAAAAGACCCGGCCCACCACGCCGAGCTGACCCAGGCCGCCGGTGAGTCCTGCGCGGTGCATGTGCAGGCGCTGCTTGACTTTCATGCCATGGGGATTCCCACAGTGGACTACGGCAACAACCTTCGTCAAGTCGCAAAGGACTATGGCGTCGCCAACGCCTTTGATTACCCGGGCTTTGTGCCGGCGTATGTCCGCCCGCTGTTTTGCAAGGGGGTTGGGCCCTTCCGCTGGGTCGCCCTCAGCGGCGACCCCGAGGACATCCGCAAGACCGACGCCAAGATGAAGCAGCTTTTCCCCCATAACGCGGGGCTGTTGCGCTGGCTCGACATGGCCGGTGAGCGCATCGCGTTTCAAGGCCTTCCCGCACGCATCTGCTGGATTGGACTGGGCGAGCGCCATTTGGCGGGGCTGGCCTTCAATGACATGGTGCGCAGCGGCGAACTGAAAGGACCGATCGTGATCGGGCGCGACCACCTGGACAGCGGATCGGTGGCCTCGCCCAACCGCGAGACAGAGGCCATGCAAGACGGGTCGGACGCGGTATCGGACTGGCCGCTGCTCAATGCCTTGCTGAACACCGCCAGTGGCGCGACCTGGGTCAGTCTGCACCATGGTGGCGGTGTGGGTATGGGCTACAGCCAGCACAGTGGCGTGGTGATCGTGGCCGATGGCACGCCCGAAGCCGCGGAACGCCTGGAACGGGTCTTGTGGAATGACCCCGGCACGGGTGTGATGCGCCACGCCGACGCCGGCTATGCCATCGCCGAGCAGTGCGCGCGCGAGCAGGGCCTGAACCTGCCCATGAAAGCGGGATGAGATGCATCCGACTCTGACCCTCACCCCGGGACAGCTGACGCTGGAGCACCTCATGGATATCCACGCGGGCGAAGTGCGACTGCAGCTGCCCGACTCCAGCCACGCCGCAATTCGTGCCAGCCAGCAAGTGGTGCAAGACGCCGCCGACGGCGATGCACCGGTCTATGGCGTCAACACGGGCTTTGGCAAGCTGGCCAACCAGCGCATCAGCAAGTCGCAACTCGCCACATTGCAGCTCAACCTGATCCGCTCGCATTGCGTAGGGGTGGGCGAGCCGCTGCAACCGGCGGTGATGCGGCTGATGCTGGCGCTCAAGGCGGCTAGCTTGGCACGGGCCTACTCCGGTGTGCGCGAGGTGGTCATTGACACCCTGATCGCGGTCTACAACGCCGGACTGGTGCCCTGGGTCCCGTCCAAGGGCTCGGTGGGCGCCTCGGGCGATCTGGCGCCGCTGGCCCATATGACGTTGGCGCTGATGGGCGAAGGCTTCATGCAAATAGACGGCGCGCCGGTGCCCGCATTGGGCGCCCTTCAGGCCGCAGGTATCGCACCGCTGACCTTGGGGCCCAAAGAGGGCCTTGCACTGATCAACGGCACGCAGACCTCGACGGCGCTGGCGCTCCACGCTCTGCTGGTCTTTGAGCCGGTACTGGAGGCCGCGCTGGTCATCGGCGCCCTCACGATTGACGCCGCCCGCGGCAGCGATGGTCCTTTCGATCCGCGTATCCACCTGTTGCGCGGACAAGCCGGTCAAATTGACGTGGCCCAGGTCTACCGCGCACTTCTTTTGGGCAGCGAAATTCGAAACTCGCACCTGCATGGGGACGACCGGGTGCAAGACCCGTATTGCCTGCGCTGCCAACCCCAAGTGGTGGGCGCCTGTTTGGACCAGCTGCGCCACGCGGCCCGCATACTGCTGATCGAGGCCAACGCCGTCACCGACAACCCGCTCGTGTTTGCCGAAGACCAGGCCATGCTCTCCGGCGGCAACTTCCACGCCGAGCCAGTGGCACTGGCCGCGGACGGCATGGCGCTAGCGATTGCCGAAGTGGGAGCGATTGCCGAGCGCCGCATCGCCATGCTGATTGACAGCTCGGTATCGCGACTGCCACCTTTTTTGACCGACGACGCCGGGTTGAACAGCGGCTTCATGATTGCCCACGTGACCGCGGCCGCACTGGCCTCAGAGAACAAATCGCTGGCCCACCCTGCCAGCGTGGACAGCCTGCCCACCAGCGCCAACCAGGAAGACCATGTTTCTATGGCGACCTTTGCCGCCCGGCGCCTGCAAGCGATGGTCAGCAACACCGCGCACATTCTTGGCATTGAGCTGCTGGCAGCGGCCCAAGGCATCGACTTTTTGCGCCCCCTAAAGAGCTCAGACGCCCTCGAAGCGGTCCACGGGCTACTGCGAACGCACATCCCCAAAATGGCACAAGACCGCTATTTGGCGCCCGATATTGCGCATGCCACCGCCTTGGTGGAGAGCGGTGCGCTGGCCCGGATATTGCGAACACTCCCGGCATTGCCCGCGCTCTGGATCGCAGCCTAAGCACCGTACAAACCCGCACACCCCGAACCGTATACTTTGAAAGGATGCTGTATCGACACTCCACCACCGACCCCGCTTCCAAGACTCCACCCGGTGGTGTGTGCTCCCCAGCATCTCCGCCCAAGCCTCGATCTTTTGTAAATCATTTTTTGACCGGAGACCCCCATGAGCAAACGACTCGTACTTAAATCCCTTGTTGGCGCCACCTTGGTGCTCGGCGTCGCCTTCAGTGCTCTGGCACAAGACGCTCTGGCCCGCACCAAAGCCTCGGGCGTACTGAAAATCGGCACGGAAACCGCGTTCGCCCCCTTCGACTTTATTGACGGCGGCGCGCATGTGGGTCTCAATATGGACCTGATGAACGAAGTGGCCAAGGAAATGGGCGTCAAAACCGAATGGACGGCCCTGCCCTGGGAAGGCGTGTTGCCCGGCCTGGAAGCCAAGAAGTTCGACATGGTGACCGGCCCGGTGACCATCACCAAGGCCCGCATGGAGCGCTACCGCTTCACGCCCCCCATTGCCGAAGCCACCGTCGCCCTGCTCAAGCGCAAGGGCGACAAGACGGTCATGAAGCCTGAAGACATCGCCGGCAAGCCCGTAGGCGGCGGCAAAGCATCGGCACAGTTGGCGCAACTCAAGACCTTTGCGGAGAGCCTGGGCAAAGCCGATGTGCGTGAATATCCCGGCAACAATGAAGCATATGCAGACTTGGCCGCCGGCCGTATTGTGGCCGTGGGCAACTCGCTGCCCAATATTTCGTATGTAGCCTCCCAACGCTCGGACACCTTTGAGGTCGTCAAGCCAGCATTTGGCGTCAAGAGCTACTTCGGTTATGTGGCACGCAAGGACGACGACTCAGCCACCCTGATGGCTGCCATCACCACCGCCATGCTGAAGGTCAAGGCCGACGGGCGCCTGGCCAAGATCCAGAAGAAGTGGTTTGGTGATTCGTTTGATACGCCAGACGCAGTGCCGAACCCCGCCCTGTAATTCAGGCAACCGCGCTGGGAACCGCCGCTCGCTAGGCCCGGCTCCCAGCGCCTCTCCCCTCGGAGCCCGATTTGTCCTGGAAACTATTCGCACTCCTCGTTCAAGCCTGCGGCTTGACCATCGCCATCAGTGCGATCTCCATTGTGATTGGCTTGTTGATCGGCATCGGCGTGTCCGGTGCTGTGCTCTCGCGCAATCGGGCTGTTTCTTGGTGCGGACGCACCTTTGTCAGCTTTTTTCGTGGCTCACCCCTGCTGGTGCAGCTGCTGCTGATCTATAACCTGTTGCCTGTCCTCGGACTCAATGTCCCCAGCCTGGTCGCCGCGGTGGTGGGCCTGTCGCTATGCGACGCTGCTTACCAAGCAGAAAACATGCGCGGCGGCTTGACCAGCGTGCCGCGCGGACTGCTGGAAGCGGCCGATATGCTCGGATTGAGCCCCCGGCAACAGTTTTGGCGTATCAAAGTCCCGATCGCTTTGCGCCTGACACTTCCCGCACTCACCAGCGAAGCCATCATGATTGTCAAAGCTTCGTCGCTGGTGTCCGTGGTGGGCGTGGTGGAACTGACGCGCATGGCACAAGATCTGGCGGCCAGCACGTTCCGCCCCTTGGAACTCTTTGCCGCGGCGGGGTTGCTGTATCTGATTACCAACTGGACGCTTTCGCGCTTGGGTCGGCGGCTGGAACGCTCGTTTAGCTGGGGCATCCGATGATCATCGACTTTACCCACATCATTGAACAACTCCCGGAGTTGGTGCGCTCGATTGGTGTCACCTGCATGATCTGGCTGGTCGGGACGCTGGGCGCCGTCGTGCTCGGGTTTTTTGTGACGCTGGGCTTGCGATTTGGCCCCTGGGGACTACGATGGCTCTTGAGCACCTATGTCGAGGTCATCCGCGGCACCCCGTTCCTGATTCAACTTTTTTTGCTGTACTACGGGGGTCCGTTTATCGGTATTGCGCTGGACCCGATGCCCGCGGGTTTGCTGGGCGTGACGGTGTACGGCGCAGCCTACTTCAGTGAAATCTTTCGCGCCGGCTTCGAAGCGGTGCCGGGCGGCCACGTCGAAGCCGCGCAGTGCCTCGGGCTGACACGCGCGCAAATTATTTGGCGTATTCAGGTACCCGAGATGACCATGCTGGTCTTGCCCCCGGCCATCAATATGACGGTGATTTTGCTCAAGGAAACGGCGGTACTCTCCATCATTACGGTGCCTGAGCTGACCTTCCTGATGCAGGCCATTGGTTCGCAGCAATATGCTTTTGTGGAGGCCATGGCGGTGCTGGCTTGTTTTTACTGGGCGATGGTTTCACTGGCGGGCCGCATCGGTAATTTTGCTGAAAAACGCCTTTCAAAATACACGTTTTCACACACATGAGCTCTGTAAATCCCTCCCCCGATTGCGCCATTTCGGTCCGCGGCGTCAGTAAGCGTTTCGGCCAGACCGAAGTTTTGCATGGCATTGACCTGGACATTGCGCACGGGCAAGTTACCTGCGTCATCGGGCCGTCAGGCTCGGGCAAGAGCACGCTGCTGCGCTGCATGGCTTTTTTGGAAGAGGCTACGGCCGGCACAATTTTGATCAACGGGGAGCCCCTGGGCTTTGGCCAAGACGCCAACGGCCAGCGTGTGCGGCTGTCACCCCAGCGCATCCGTGAGGTGCGCTCGCACATCGGTATGTGCTTTCAACAGTTCAACCTCTGGCCCCATATGACGGCTCTGGGCAATGTGAGCGAGGCGCTTAAAACCGCGCGCGGCTTGCCCAAGGCCCAGGCCGAAGAACGCGCCATGGCGCAACTGCGCAAGGTCGGGCTGGAAGACCGTGCCGGTCACTACCCGTCGCAGCTCTCTGGTGGTCAACAACAGCGGGTGGCCATCGCCCGCGCACTGGCCTGCGAACCCAAGATCATGCTGTTTGACGAGCCGACCTCCTCGCTCGATCCTGAACTGACTGGCGAAGTGCTCAAGGTCATGCGCGACCTGGCAGCGGACGGAATGACCATGGTCGTGGTGTCGCACGAAATTGGTTTTGCGGCGTCAGTAGCGCACCGCATCACCTTCTTGGACCAAGGTCGCCTGCTGCTGCAGGGTACGCCGGGTGAAGTGTTCGGCAAACCTCGCCACCCCCGACTGGACCAATTCCTGGACACCTACCTGGACCGGGGCGCTGCCATGCTGGTGTAACGGGCGCTGTGCCGAAGGGTGCTGGGCTTAGTCGAAAAACACCTTCCCCGGATTCATCAGCCGCTGCGGGTCCAGCAGGCGCTTCACCTGCGCCATGGTGGCCAGCTTGATGCCATCGGTGGTGTCGTTCATGGCACCGATGCGTTTGGAGCCGACACCGTGCTCGGCCGAGAAAGAACCGCCAAACGCACGCAACTGCCGGTACAAAATATGCTCGACCTCTTGGGCGCGCTGCGCCGGCAAGGGCCCCGCTTGATTCAGAATGATGTGCAGGTTGCCGTCGGCCAAGTGGCCAAAAATATAAGGCTGCAGCTTCGGGTCCAGCGCGGCCAACTCCGCTTGTACCTGGGCTGCATACGCGGGAATACGCGACAAGGGTACCGACACGTCATAGGAGGGCGCCGCCGGATGGGCCCGGTACACGATGTCGGTGTCCTCGCGCAAGTGCCATAGCTCGGTTTCCTGGCGCTGCGAGCTGGCGATGATGCCGGTGCTGCCGGGGTAGCGCGCCAGCGTATCTTCAAACAGTTGCTCAAACGCGGCGTACAGGTCGGCCTCTTGGGCGCCCCCCAGCTTGAGCAGCAAATACAAAGGCTGGTCAAGCGAGAAACCTTGCTGTGACCACTGAAGCGCCTCGGCATTGAGGGTCATAAAGCGCTGCCAAAGCGCTTCGGCTGCGCGCAGGTGCCCGGCCTTGGCCTGCAGCGCCATGCCTATGACCGCAAGCGTCGCCTCCACCGAAGGCAGGCCAAACAGGGCGGTGGCGGTGGCGTGGGGCAGCGGATCCAACTTGACAACCACCTTTGTCACCACCCCCAAGGTGCCTTCGGCCCCAATAAACAGGTGTTTAAGGTCGTAACCAGCCGAATTTTTGACGACCCGGGTCAGATCCTGGAACACGCTGCCGTCGGGTAGCACGGCCTCCAAGCCCAGCACGCGATGGCGCATTACGCCATTGCGAAACGCCATGACGCCTCCTGCATTGGTGGACACCATACCGCCCAGCGTGGCCGAACCACGCGCCGCCAAATCAATGCCCGGTTCCAGTTGGTGGACCGCGGCGGCTTCCTGAAGCGCCTGGAGCGTGCAGCCTGCCCCCACCAGCGCCACGCGCTCGGTCGGGTCAATCGCTTCGATCTGGTTCACTCGCAGCAAGGACAACACGATTTGGCCCGGCGCAGACACGCTTCCACCCACCAAACCGGTGCGCCCGGCTTGCGGTACCAGTGACACCCCATGCTGCACACACAAGCGCACGACCGCCGCCACTTCTTGTGTGCTGGCGGGGGACACCACGATGCCCGCGTCCAGGTTGTGCGGGTTCCAGCCTACGTCCAGCAGCGCGACCGCCTCACCCACCGCGACGTGGGCCCCGCCTACCGCATCGCGTAAGGCACTTAGCAACTCAGCAGGCACGGCGGGCATCGGGCGTTCCTTCAAACGGGGTTGAGTACCGCCAAAGCGGCCAGCAACCGGTCATTGTCGTTCGGACTACCGATCGTGGCGCGCATAAAGCGTTCATAGCCTGCCTCACGCCAGGCTTTGACGATGATGCCCTGGCGCAACAGTGCGGCCGCCTGTTCGGCACTGTCGCTGCGGCACTCGAAAAACAAGAAATTGGTTTGGGATTCGGCCACCCGCAGGCCAAGCGCCTGGAGGGCTGCGGCCACGCGCTGGCGTTCGGTACGCAAGCGCGCCACCGAGGCGCGCATCCAGTCGTCATCCTCCAGCGCGGCCAGGGCGGCCAACTGGGCCGCAGCGTTGACATTGAAGGGCGTTTTGGCCGAGGCCATCACGCGTGCGATTTCGGGGTCAGAGCACACGGCATAGCCTACCCGCAAGCCGGCCAGGCCGTAGGCCTTGGAAAACGTGCGTAACACCACGTAGGGCAAGCCACTGGCCTTGAGGGCTTCCAACCCGTCCACATTCCCGGGATCGGCGTACTCAAAATACGCCTCATCCAGGACCAACAAACTCCCTGGCTGCACCGCATCCAGCACACGCTGCAAATCGGCCGCACCCAGTGCCGGGCCCACCGGGTTCCAGGGCGAGGACAAAAACACAATGCGCGGAGCGCTGGCCATGGCGCGTTCCAGCGCCGGCAGGTCAAAGCCGCAGTCGGCAGTCATGGGCACCTTTGTCACCGAGGCCCCCAGCGCTAGCGGCTCGATTTCATGCAAGCCAAAACTGGGCACCACGGTCAGCACCTGGCTGCCCTGAACCAGGATTGCGCGTGAGACCGCTGCAATCATTTCCTCAGAGCCATTGCCCACCACGATCTGCGCCGCGTCCACGCCCAGACGTGCCGCCAATGCCCCTCGCAACGCGGTACAGGCTGGATCGGCATACCGCCAAGGCTCAAATGCGGCTGACGCCAGCGCCTGCATTACCTTGGGCGAGCAGCCTTCAGGGTTCTCGTTGCTGGCCAAGCGTGCAATATCTTCCCGACCCGATGCCGCCCGCGCAACCGCCACATTGGTACCCGCGTTGTAGGGCGGCAATGCCGCCACGTGCGGATTAAAGACCAGTGCGTGAGAAGCTGCGCTCAAGATACGGACTCCGGGTGAATCGGAATGCTGCGCACCGTTGCAAGGGTATGCGACTGTTCTTCGGCAATCTTTTGCGCCATGGCACGGCGAAACCGCGTCGGGCCCAAATCAATCCTGAGCCCGATAGGAGGCACAGCGGCACGGTCGATACCCTTTTGCACCGCCTCCAAGATCACTTTGTCCTCGGCAAAGGCAAAGCGCACGGACTCGGTGAACTGGCGCGAAATCTCAGCATCGCCGGGCGCAAAGTTGCGCATTTGGAACCAGTAGTAGCGGGTATGGCTTTCGTCGACGGGTGTCATGAAGTTATAGCTGTCCATGATGAAACCGTCCGGGTGCAAAGGCCGTTCGTCACCACCTTCGCCGGCGGGCACAAAAATCGCCTTGATGTAGGCATGGCTGGGGAACCGCACTTCGTACTGCTGCTTGCGGTCGCAGTGGCCCTTGAACTTCAAAAAGGGCACATAAAACGGCGCGGGTTCGACATTGCGCATCCAGCGCGACACGGTGACCCCGTTGTCCGCCACCGTGGTGTCGAGCGGTGTGTCTTCGCAAGCAGCACTGCCAAAAGAGGATTGGTGCACCCACGAAACATGGGAGGGATCCAACAGGTTGTCGGTGATATGCAAGTAGTTGCAGGCCATGTCGATGGCCTCGCCCTGATTGCAACCCCAAGTCGGATCGTCCCAATGGGGAATGTGGTGGATGGACGCCGGATCCGCACGGTGTGCCTCGCCCATCCAAATCCACAGCAGCCCGTAGCGCTCGTGCAAGGGGTAAGAGCGCACGCGGGCACCCGGTGGCAGGCGGTCCATGCCCGGAATCTTGACGCAGGCGCCGCTGCAGTCAAATGTCAGCCCGTGATAGCCGCACTCCAGGTGGTCGCCCTGGATCCGCCCCATAGACAGCGGCAGCTTGCGATGGGGGCAGGCGTCTTCTAGGGCGACGGCGCTACCGTCAGATTTGCGGTACAGCACAATGTCCTCGCCCAAGACGCGCACGGCCAAGGGTTTGTCGCCAAGTTCACGGTTCCAGGCCGCGATGTACCAGGTGTTACGCAAAAACATGTCTTTTCTCCTGTAACCAGCGCCCTGCGGCCCGGTGCCCCATGGTACAAAATTGCCCAAAGACGCACCCTATTCTCTTAAAGTATAGTTGTCTATACAACTTATGATTTCACGGGAAAACCCTGATGGGAAGTGTGGCCTGAGCGGCTTATCGTTGTCTATACAACTTCATGTTTCGCAGCCCTTCACCAGATGCTGCAATCTCCAGGAGTCCACATGCTTGACGCCAAAACTTTGGCAGACTACAAAAAAGACGGCGCGGTCCCGCTACGCGGCGTGATTAGCAGCGAATGGATTGCCCGATTGCGCGAGGGTGTCGAAGAAAATTTGACCCACCCCGGACCGTATGCCAAGCGTTATACCCCTGAGGGCAACCCGGGCATGTTCTTTGGCGACTATTGCAACTGGCAGCGCATTGGTCCCTACCGCGACTTTTTTTTCGAATCCAATGCCAAGGAACTGGCGGGGCAATTGATGGGTTCCGCCAAGGTCAACCTGTACCACGAACACGTGCTGGTCAAAGAGCCGGGTACCAAAGAGCGCACACCCTGGCACCACGACCAGCCCTATTACCCTATTGACGGCCAGGACATCGTTAGCCTCTGGATTCCGTTGGACCCGGTTGAGAAAAATACCTCGATCGAATTCATTGCAGGCTCACACGCCTGGGGCCGCTGGTTCACGCCCGCGCGCTTTGTCGACCAGAAGGCGCATACCAACGCGCAAGACAGTCGTTTCGAAACGCCGCCCGACTTTGAGGCGGAGCGCGCTCAGCACCGTGTGCTGCAGTGGGCGCTCGACGTCGGCGACTGCGTCGCCTTCCATGGCCTGACGGTACACGGGTCTCCCGAGAACGCCAGCGCGCACCGCAGACGGGCCTTTTCCGCACGTTTTACCGGCAACGATGCGCGTTTTGTGCTTCGCAACGGGTTTATGTCGCCTCCGCCACCGCCAAGCGGTGGCCCCGCGAATGGCGCGGTGATGGACTCAGAAAGCTTTCCGGTGCTCAGAGCGGCTTAAGCCGCTCACACCGCTGGGTGCTTATCAGCTCACCTGTACGCCCTTCCAAAACGCCACATGGCCCTTGATCTGGGCCGCGGCGTCTTTGGGATCGGCGTAGTACCAAGCGGCGTCTGGATTCAGGTCGCCGTTGACGATCAGCGAGTAGTAGCTGGCCTGGCCCTTCCAGGGGCAACTGGTCTTGTGATTGCTAAAACTGATGAACTGCCGGTTGACGGAGGCCTCGGGGAAATAATGGTTGCCTTCGACCATGACCGTGGCGTCACTTTCGGCGATTACGGTGTCTTTCCAAACTGCTTTCATGCGGATGCTCCTTGCAGGACCTCGCGGCCTTTCACGCCCATGCGGCGCCGGGCGCATGCTAGCGTGCTTTGGAGGGCTCCACAGAATCCAAACGGTCATCTAAGGCGTTCAGGATCGCCGCCAAGCGCGCACCGGCCAGCGCCAGTCGCTGCTCCAACACCGGCGTAAAGCGCTTCAGGTACGCCTCGTCCACGCTATTGGGCGGATAGAAGCCGGCTTGCGCCACGATGCGGCAGGACTCTTGCGCCATTTGGGCAACCCGCAAGTCCTGCGCTCCTGGCGCTTGCGGGAGGTTTTGCAGGACCGCGACCAGCGCCGCGTTGTCGAGCGCCCGGTGGTGCAACAGTCCGCTGTCCCACAGCGTGTGCAAATTGCTGGCGCGCATAAAGTCCCGCAATTGGAAGCGGTTTCCGCCCCGGTCGTCTTGGTAGCCCGCATGCAGGGGTTGGTGAATGTCGCCCACCAGGTGCACCAGATATTTCAGCGCTTTCAATCGGGTTGCATCACCCGCGTTCGACGCCCAGATCGCACGCTGATGCTCAATCGCCGCCACGACGCACTTGCCGTCCGGGCAGTCACGCTCGGGCACATAGCGGCAGGTGCCTCGAGGAAAATTAACGTAATGCCAGACGCCAGTCGCCGGGCTGCGGTGCTCATCGGCCCAGGTGGCAATCGACTCGAGGGTCTGCCCCGGCTCCAAGGTCAACAGGCGGACAACCTCTTGCCTTGCCTTGGGCTGCAAACCCTGCCACGCGATGCTGGCAATCACCTCATGGCCTTGCGCACCCCAGGCCCAGGCGCGGACCGTCCATAAACAACCAAGGCACAGGCAGAACAGCGCCCGCCAGAGGAAGCGTGGAGCGTGCGTTGGGGAAGGCATTGAAGCTGGACTTGTTGATTTAACTTGTTTTTGTGATTTTGCCTTTTTGTTGTTGGTGATTTTGATTGTTAGGAGGTGAGGGCTTGCGACACCGCCGCCCCCTTGCCTCACCTACCCGCTGAGAGGCCAGGAGCAGCGTTCATTGGGTGGGTTCGCTTCGGTGAAGGCGCCACTGGGAGGGCGCGACCGTGCTGCCAGCAGGGGTGACGATGATTTATTTGTTTTGAGTCGGTAAGCTATACCCACTGATAGGGAGTAAACACGCCGTTCCAAATCAGGTAACCTAAGCTCCGATAACCCGCATCGGCTGATTCAGCCTAAAACGCAGTCACTCCAACCCAGTAGGCCAAGTTATGACTTCATCCGTTGTTTTTGTTGACTCCCGAGTTTCTGACTACCAAAGCCTGATCTACAGATTGCCAGCCGGGGTGGAGGTCTTTGTGATCGACAGCAACAGCGACGGCATCGACCAGGTGCTAGGCCGCCTGCAGGGCCGTGCCAACATCGATGTCATCCATATCATCAGCCATGGCAGCACGGGCGCGTTCTGCTTGGGCAATACCGCTCTCAACAGCGACAACGTGGCGACATACGCCACTCTGTTGCATCAAATAGGTACCAGCCTGACTGCAACTGGCGACATATTGCTCTATGGGTGTGAAGTGGGTCGGGGCGATAGCGGCAAGACCTTCATTGAACAACTGGCACGGTATAGCGGCGCGGATGTGGGCGCATCTATTGACTTGACCGGATCGGAAAGCTTAGGTGGCAATTGGAATCTCGAAAGACAAGTTGGTGATGTGAACACCCAAATTGACTTCGGTCAGTATCCATACCTACTTTCTACTTTGAGCGATCTTATCGGTACGGCACTCAACGACAACCTAGTTGGAACCGCAATCAGTGACCTGATCGATGGTAAGTCTGGTGATGACACTATCGATGGCGGTGATGGTGATGACATTCTTGTGGGCGGTAATGGTAATGATGCCATC
>Ga0214921_10000589_pt1 | contig 66630 bp, 69 predicted proteins | sample LL1505_MetaG_FD_177992 | JGI IMG/M metagenome (GOLD analysis project Ga0214921, IMG submission 177992) | Freshwater microbial communities from Lake Lanier, Atlanta, Georgia, United States - LL-1505 | ecosystem: Environmental > Aquatic > Freshwater > Lake | place: USA: Georgia | collected...
GGCGCATCCACCTTCAGCCGCTCTTGCCCGATCAGGCGATGCGACATGCTCGAACTCCACCGCTGCCGACCACAGCGAATCAGCCATCACAGCGCGCCGCAAGCCTCCCGCGCACAGGTCTCCTAGATAGCGGCTTTAGCCATTTCGGGCTTTTTGCGCGGGGATATCGCGCGGCATTTGCTGAATTGCCGTCCGCAACACGCAAAATAGCATGAGCACCGAAATAGGGGTGATGATCGGCGTCAAGCCGCTTGCCGCCCCTGCTCCAAAATATGCACCGGCTGTCTCATTGTCGTTGACACGTTCCGAAATGCGCCAGATCGCCGGCCAGCAGCCAGTCCTTCAGGTCGGGCGGCAGCAGGAAGACCTGATCACGAGCTTATGGAACGAAGCTTGCCGTGCGGGTAGGCGAGCAAAATCACCCCGGCCTCACCAAAAACAAGCAGCGGCCATGCTGACACGGTTAGACATATCATCCTCCTAGCTCTGCTTAGTCCGTCAAGGAATTGGGACATTACTCCTTGACTTTGGCCTTGCTGCCTGCTATTTCTTCCTCGCCAGAAACGCCGCAAACACCGCCTGCGCCTCGGGCGAACGCAATTGCTGGCTGAATGCCACCCGCTCCTCCGCCATCACCGCCTCCAGCGCCTCACGCATTGGCGCCCGCAGCAACCGCTTGGTTTCAGCCAGCGCCCCTGGCGGCAAACCGGCCAATTGCGCGGCAATCGTCACCGCCTCTGCCTCAACCTGCGCATCCTCCACCGCGCGCAATGCCAGGCCCGCGCGCATAGCCTCCTCGCCGGAAAACGCCTCGCCACTCATCAGCCACCAATTGGCCAAGGCCGTGCCCACCCGCTGCGCCAACAACAGGCTCGAGCCGCCCTCCGGCACCAGGGCCAAGCGGGCGAAGGGCATTTGCAGCCTCGCCTGCTTTGCCACCACCACCGCATCACAATGCAGCAGCATGGTCGTGCCAATGCCCACCGCCACGCCCCGCACTGCGGCCACAACCGGCTTGGGGAAGGCGCGAATCTCCTCCAAAAACTCAAAAGCCGCGCCGGGGCGGGGTTTGTCCGCCTCCACCGCGGCAAAATCCGACAGATCATTGCCGGCGGTAAAATCCGCCCCACCGGCAATGATCACCACCCGCGTCTCATCATGCGTCGCCGCCACGCGCAGCCCCTGGGCGAGGCCATCATACATCGCCCGGGTCAACGCGTTCTTCTTCTCCGGCCGGGTGAGGCGCAGCGTCAGCACCCCGCCCTCGAAGCTCTTATGCAGGTGTTCGTTCATGGCGGGCTCCCTTCTTTCCGCAAGGGGGCACCAAAAACGCTGGCCACGCAATCTCAGGCTTCAGAAAAGCGCCGAAAAGGGCAGCACAAGAACGGTATCACCCGGGCTCACCCACTCCATCGCCTCGGGCAATTCGCACAGCGCATGGCTCTGGGTGAGGCTGGAGAGCATGCCCGCCCCCTCCCGGTCGAATTTGTCCGCAAACAACATCAATGCGTTCTGCCGCAGCCGCACCCGCAGATACTCCCGCCGCCCGGGTTTCTTGCGGTGGTGGAAATCGGCAATGGCCGGAAAGCGGGGCAGGGCCTCTTCCTGCGCCCCCACCAGCCGCAAAATCAGCGGCCGGGCCAAATGCAGAAAGCACACCACCGCCGCCACCGGGTTGCCCGGCAGGCCCAGCACCGGCGTGCCGGCCACCATGCCCATCGCCGCCGGCCGCCCCGGCTTCACCGCCAGGCGCCAAAACACCAGCCGCCCCGCACCCTCAATCGCGGCGCGGACATGATCCTCCTCGCCAGCGGAAACGCCCCCCGAGGTCAGCAGCAGGTCATGCGTGGCCGCCGCCCTGGCCAGGGCGGCGGCGGTGGCGGCGGGCTGATCAGGCAAAATACCCAGGTCACAGGCTTCCACCGGCAGCCCGCCCAGCAGGGCCAGCAGGGTGAAGCGGTTGCTGTCAAAAGTCTGCGCCGGGCCGAGCACCGTGCCCGGTGCCGCCAGCTCATCACCGGTGGAGAAAACCCCCACCCGCAGCGGCCGGGTGCAACGCAAAAACGCCAGGCCAAGGGCGGCCGCCAACCCTATTTCAGCCGGCCCCAGCCTCGTGCCGGCGGCCAGCGCTGTGGCGCCCATGGCCACATCCTCCCCGGCCGGTCGGCAATTGGCGCCTGCCCTCAGCCCGGCCGGCAGCAGCAGGGTCTCGCCCTCCAGCGTCGCATCCTCCTGCATCAGCACCGTATCGGCACCCGCCGGCATGGCGGCGCCGGTGAAGATGCGCATGGCGGTGCCCGGGGTCAGCGGGGCGGGCGCGGCACCGGCGGCCACCCGCCCCGCCACGGGCAGGTGCAGCGCCGCCTCGCCCTGATGGGCAAAGGCATAGCCATCCACGGCAGCATTGAAAAACGGCGGCAAGGCCCCGGGCGCGATCAGCCGCTCCGCCAGCACCCGGCCACGGGCCGCCTGCAGGGCCACGGCCTCGGTCTCGGCCAGCGGCGCCACCCGGGCCTGAATCAGCGCCGCCGCCGCCTCCACGCCTATCATCTGGCCGCCAAAGGCGAAGCAGTCATCGGTCAGCCGGCCCATCACCGCGCGCCCGTGGCGAAGCGCAGCACCAGCGCCGCAATCGCGGGAATATCGTCGAGCGCCGCCTGCGGCAGGGCAGCTTGGGGCGTATCGGCGGCGATGGCGCGGATATCCGGGTCTTCAGGATGCAGCCAAGGCTTGGCATTGGCGGCGCGGTGCACCTCGATCTTGGGGTAGGGTGCCCGCTTGAAGCCCTCGATGATCACCAGATCAACCGGGCTGAGCTGGCCCAGCAGGAAGTCCAGATCAGGCTCCGGATTGTCCCGGTTCTCGGTCATCAGCGCCCAGCGCTGCGCCGCGCTGACCAGCACCTGCTTCGCGCCAGCCTGCCGATGCGCCCAGGAATCCTTGCCCGGCATGTCCAGATCAAAGCTGTGATGCGCGTGCTTGACGGTCGAGACCCGCAGCCCCTGGCCGATCAGATGCGGGATGAGGCGGGTGAGCAGGGTGGTCTTGCCCGCCCCGCTCCAGCCCGCCAAGCCGATGATGCGCATGGCCCGCATTCAGCCCCTGCCGGCGGCCAGGTCAAGTTTGGCCCATCGCCTGGCTCACTCAAAGAATAATATGTTAAAGAACAAAAATTATATTGATGCGTTTGGAATTACGAATTATTCTTCGCGTATGTCATCCACCATCCTGCCGGACCTGCATCGCCCGGTGCCGCAGCACCTCGCCCGGCGCTTTGCCCAGATTTGCAACGCCCTCCGCGCCGAGGCCTTCGGCCCGCATGAGCCCATGCCCGGCAGCTTCGCCCTGCTGTCGCAAATCCACGCCACCCCGGGCATGGACCGCAATTGGCTGGCCCGCGCCACCGGCTTTGACGCCACCTCCACCGGCCAGGCACTGCTGGAATTCGCCCGCCGCGGCTTGGTGGAGCGCGGCATCCAACACGCCGACCGCCGGGCCGGCGCCTTCAGCCTGACCCCAGCGGGCGAGGCGCTTTTCGCCGAACTCTCGGCCCAGACCCGTGCCGTGGCCGCCCGTCTGCTGGCGCCCCTGGCCCCGGCCGAGGCCGATACCCTGCTCAAACTGCTCGCCCGCCTGGTGGAGGCGCATGAGGAACATGCCCGCCCCGGCGCCGCCCGCCGCCCCCACCGCCGCAAAGGAGCCTCACCATGTCCCGCATAACCCGCCGTGCCCTGGCCCTCAGCCTCCCAGCGCTGCCCGCCCTCGCCGCCTGGCCGGAGCGCCCGGTGCGGCTGATCACCACCGGCGCTGCCGGATCAGGGCTTGATTTGGTCGCCCGGATTCTGGCTGAGGGGCTCTCCCGCCGCCTCGGCCAGGCCTTCACCGTGGAAAATCGGGCCGGCGCCAATATGCTCCTGGCCGGTGAGGCCCATGCCCAGGCCCGCCCTGGCGAGACGCTGCTGCTGGCGGCCAGCACCATCGCCTCGGTCGTGCCATTCACCCAGCCCGGCCGGCTGCCCTTCGACGCTGTGGCCGACCTTGTGCCCGTCGCCGTCGCCGCCCGCGAATTTCTCTGCCTCGCCGCCCATCCCGGGCTGCCGGGCGACATTGCCGGCCTGCCCGCCCTGCTGGCGGCGCGGGCCGAGGCGATCAATTGGTACTCGGTCCCCGGCTTCATGGAACTGGCCTTCCGGCTCTTCCAACGCCAGCGCGGGCTGGATCTGACCTATGTGGCCTATCGCGGCTCGCCGCCCGCGGTGCTGGATTTGGTGGCCGGGCGCATCCAAATCGCGATCCTGCCGCTGACCCCGCTGCTCGGCGCCATTGCCGAGGGGCGGGTGCGCCCGCTGGCCGTGACCTCCAGCGAGCGCGCACCCAACCTTCCCGCGGTGCCCGGCATGGCCGAGGCAGGCCTGCCCGAACTGGGCTATGACCCCGCCACCGGCCTCTTCGGCTGGCGCGGCATGGCGGCCGACGAGCGTGCGGCGCTGGCCGCCATGACCGCCAGCATCATGGCCGAGGCGGCCGAGCGCCTCACCAGCGCCGGCATGCTGGCCGGTGGCGGTGGCCCCGAGGCGCTGGCCGCCCTGGTGGCCAGCCAAACCACCCGGGTGCGCGAGGCGGTCCGCGTGTTGGGCTGAACGCCTGGGGGCTTGTCCTGCCGCGCGCGCGGGGACACATGGCCCCCATGCGCCGCTCCCTGATCCTTGCCCTGCTGTTCCCCCTCGCCGCCGCCGCCCAGGCGCCCGAACCGCCGGCAGGGTTTCGCGTCGTCAACCGCACGGGGGCCGAGGCCACCGCGCTGCACGCCGTGCGCAGCCCGCGCGGCGCCGGCAATGACTGGGGCAATTCGCTGCTGACCGTGGGCCGCCCGCTGCCGGTCAATGCCGGCTTCCGGGTGGTGCCGACCGACCCCGCGGCCTGCCGCTTCGACCTGCGGCTGGTGCTGGGCGATGGCCGGGAAGCGGTGCTGCCGGAGCAGGATATCTGCGCCAATCGCACCATCGAGGTGACCACCGCCGCCGCCCCACGCCCGCCTGCGCCGCCGGCCAGCAGCGTGCCGCAGGCGCCGCCCAACCAAGCGGCCCGCAATGTCTCCACCGGTTCGGGCTTCATCATCGCCGCCGACCGGGTGATGACCAATGAGCATGTGGTCAATGGCTGCAACCGGATCATTCTGCGCACGCCGGAGGGGCGCTGGCTGGCCGCCACGCCGCCAGCGCGGGTGGATGCGGCGCTCGACCTGGCCGTGCTCGCCGTGCCCGGCCTGCCCGGCCCCATCCTGCCCTTCCGCGCCGGCCCGCCGGTGCGCCGGGGGGAGGGGGTGGTGGCCTATGGCTTCCCCCTCGCCGGGCTGCTCAGCTCCGACCCCAAGCTGACCCGTGGCGAGGTGAATGGTCTGGCCGGCATCGCCGATAACCGCGATCAGATCCAGATCTCGGCCGAGGTGCAGCCAGGCAATTCCGGCGGGCCGCTGCTGGACATGCAGGGCCATATCGTCGGCGTGGTGGTGAGCAAGCTGAACGCCCAGCGCGTGGCCCAGCGCACCGGCGACATCGCGCAAAATGTGAATTTCGCCGTGCGCAGCGAGGCGGCGCTGCAATTTCTGACCCGCGCCCAGGTGACGCCCCGCAGCCTGCCAAGCCAGGGGGCAGAGCGCAGCGCGGCCGATGTGGGCGATATCGCGCATCGCTCGACGATGTTTATTCGCTGCGAGCGTTGATCTATAGCCCCGCCAGCCGCCGCGCCGCCTGTGCATGCTCCGCCAAATGTGGCGAGGCCTCCGCGAAATCGGCAAAGGCTGAAAAACTCGCCGGAATCTCCTCGGCCCCCATCGCCTGCATCCAGCGCAGCCACAGCAGGTAGGTTGCCGCCACATCGGTCTCGCAATAGCGCGCCACCTCGGCGCCACGCCCCGCCGCCATGGCCGGCTCCACATCATAGCCGCTCATCTCGCCCTTGGCCGGAATGCCCAAGAGCGAACAGGCCTCGGCCAGCGAGGGCGGGGTGGTGGCGCGAAAGCCTGACAGCCGCTCGCACATGTCGATATGCGCGGTGCCGAAGCGATAGGCATAATCCTTGCCCCCGGGCCCCAGCAGCGCCGGCATGGCCACCCCCAGGGCCAGGGCACGGTAGCGCAGCACCGGCAGGTCAAAGCCCATGGTGTTGAAGCCGACCAATACCGGCTGCTGGCGAAAACTGGTCTCAAGCCCGGCCAGCATCTCGGCCTCGCTCAGCTCATCGGTGCTGCGGGCGCGGATGCGGGTGACCTGCCAGGGCGATTGCGGCCCCTCCCGCTCGGCCCGCAGCACGCCGACGACGCAAATGCGATGCAGCACGGGCTTGAGGAAGACGGTGGCCGGGTCCTGCCCCTCCCGCGCATAGCGGGCACCCAAGGCGGCGCGCAGCGCGCTGGCGTCCAGCCCCGACGCAGCCTCGCCCAATAGGGCGCGGCCGGCATCAAGGTCCGGCAGGGTTTCAAGATCAAGGACGAGAAGCTGTTCCATCAGGCCCAGCCCGGTGGCTGGGGTTCAGGCGGCGACAGTGAGCGAAGCGCGCGCGCCATTGGCCATGGCGTGGCCATTGGTGAAGCGCCATGCCGTGCTATCGGCAAACAGCGCCAGCAGTAGGCGGTTGTTGAGCGCATGGCCGGTGCGGCTGCCCACGAAGCGGGCCGCCAGCGGCGCGCCGGCCAAAGCCAGGTCTCCCACCACATCGAGCAGCTTGTGGCGGACAAACTCATCGCTGCTGCGCAGCCCGCCCGGATTGAGCACCAGCGGGCCATCCACCACCACGGCATTGTCCAGGCTGCCGCCCAGCGCCAGGCCGGCGGCGCGCAGCCGCGTCACATCCTCGGCCAGGGTGAAGGTGCGGGCGGGGGCCAATTCCTCGCGGAAGGTCTCGGCCGAAAGGCGCAGCGACATGTGCTGCCGGCCAATGGCGCTGGCGGCGAAATCAATGGCCAATTCGGCCTCGAAGACCGTGCCGCTGATGGGGTGAAGCTCGGCCCAGGCCGCATCGGGGCCGTCACCATCGCTCACCCGGATGGGGCGCAGCACCTCGATGCTGCGGGCCATGCCGATCTGGGTGGTGATGCCAGCGCAGTCGATCAGGAATTGAAAAGGTTCGGCCGAGCCATCAAAGATCGGCACTTCAGGGCCATCGACCTCCACCACCGCATCATCCACGCCCTGGGCGGCCAGCGCCGCCATGACATGCTCGACGGTGCCCACCCGTGCCTCGCCCAGGCCGAGAACGGTGCAAAGCCGTGTGTCAATCACATGATCATGCAATGCCGGTATCTTGACATCCAAATCAATTCTGTGAAAAACAATTCCGACGCCTGAATCTGCCGGCGTCAGGCTCCCCCTGATCTGGACACCGGAATGCAGACCGATTCCGGAAAAGCCAATCCGGGATTTCAATGTTCTGCGCCGACCAGCACCAGAAGCCACATAACCGTCCATCAGATACCCTGTCCCGGTGGGCGTGGGGGGAGCGCCCGTTTATAACAAGCAGCGAACCACGGGGGCGGCGCTTCCGTTAATATCTGTTTCATGACAGGTGAAGTGGCGCATCGCCAGTCAAGTCTTGTTACGCAATATTACTGTTCAACTAATTGTTTTTATTGCATTTAATAGTGAGATTTGCGCCTTGAATTCGCCGTATTTTCGCGGATTTACGCGGCGCCCCGCGGCAAGGGTATGCGCTTCAGGAATGCCTGCCATTTTTCACCAATGGCCGGCATGCCGAATCGCCGGATGGCCGATTCTCTTCCCGCGGCACCGATTCGCGCTGCCAGGCCATGATCGGCGAGCAATGCGCGCAATGCGCCCTGGGCCTCGCTCGCGTCGCGCACCAGCAGGCAATCCTCGCCCGGGGTGATCATTGGGCCGATTTCCCAATAGGTGTGGCTGTGGCCGGCGGCGGCGGGGTCCATCACCACCACCGGAATTCCGGCCATCCAGGCCTCGATGAAGTTCAAGGTATAGGGCAGGGCCAGGCCCGAGCAGTAGAAATAGGCGCGGCAGTCGCGCAGCAGGTCGCGCTGCGTCTGCCAGTCCACGCCGCCGATTACACCGTCAAAATGCGGGTTAGAGCGGCCGCCAAGCAAGGCGGGCAGGCCCTGCACGGCGTGCTGCCACAGGCGGAATTCCACCGGGTAGCGCTGCTCGAAGGCGGCGGCGAAGCTGAGAATTTGCGGCAACTCACCGCGCCAGGGCTCGAACTCGGCCGGGTTTTTGGCCAGATGGATCATCGCATCAGCCCCGGCATAGCCTTGCTGTGCCGCCTCGGCCGCAGCGTAGCGGACCAGCTGTACGCCCTGGCCGCGCAGGCGAGCATGGTGCTCCTCGAAAACGTCGAGGCCCTGGCCAATGGTGCGCAGGATGATGGGACGCGTGTTCAAAGCCGCCCAGTTCCGGTCGATGGCGGGCCAGAGAAACATCACAATGGTCGCATCGAAGAGCGCTACGAATTCAGGGGTGAGATGCAGGCTCTGCGCGATGTCCTGAACATCGAAGCGGCAGCCGGTGGCATCGAAAGCTGCGCGCAGCGCGGGGAAACCCTGGCCGAGATCAATGTCTGGCCTCAGCCGGCCAACATCCAATGCCGGACCGAAGTAATAGCCCAGGGCGAAAACCTCATGCCCCAGGCCATGCAGCATCGTGATGTCATCGAACTCAGCCGATTCATGAACCGATATATAAAGCAGACGCATTGGCTGGCGATAGCCGAACGCATCATGCGCCGTCAATCAGTTAGATTGGCGGCGCAGAAAGGCGGGAATATCCATCTCATCCTGCGCGGGCTGGCGGGCGAGAAGGCGGGGCTGGCCCACCGGCTCGATCCGCGGTGGCGAGGCCTCCGGCGCCTGACGCTTCATCAGGCCGGTCACATTGCGGAACATGCCGCGGAAACCAGCCGGCGGCTGTGGTTCGAAGGCTGGCTGCTCCCGCTGCGGCGGTGCCTCGCGCTGATGGACCGGCTGCGGCGCGGGCATGGGCTGTGGCAATTCCTGCTCGACCGGTGTGGCCTGCATGGCCAGCGCGCCCTGCACCTGCGGCGGCGCCTGATGCTGAACGCCGCTCATATTGGAGGCGGCGCGCAGGACGCCCGGGCCATTGCCCAGCACTGAGGCGGTCCGGCGTGGCATAGAGGCGGCGGGGCTGAGCATAGGCGCCGCGCGCGGCACGGGCGCGGGCGTCACCAGGGACAGCCTCTGTGCGGGCTCCGCCGGGGCAGCTGGGTTTGCTACCGCAAGATCGATGCCGGTGGCAACGACCGAAACCCGCACGCGGCCATTGAGCGTCTCATCGATCGAGGAGCCGAAGATGATATTCGCCTCGTCATCGACTTCCTTGCGGATGCGGTTCACCGCCTCATCCACCTCGAACAGGGTCAGGTCATACCCACCGGTCAGGGAGATCAGGACCCCCCGAGCCCCGCGCATGGAAGTGTCTTCCAGCAATGGGTTGGAGATTGCCGCTTCCGCGGCCTTGACCGCGCGCTCATCGCCCTCGGCCTCGCCGGTGCCCATCATCGCCTTGCCCATTTCCGCCATGACGGTGCGGATATCGGCGAAATCGAGATTGACCTGGCCGGGATTGACCATGAGGTCGGTCACGCCCTTGACGCCCATATGGAGGACGTTGTCGGCCATCTTGAAGGCTTCGGCGAAAGTCGTGCGCTCATTGGCCAGGCGGAAGAGGTTCTGGTTCGGGATCACGATCAGCGTGTCGACGAATTGCTGCAACTCCTCGATGCCCTGATCGGCGGCGCGCTTGCGCTTGGCACCCTCAAAATCGAAGGGCTTGGTCACCACGCCCACGGTCAGCACATTGCGCTCACGCGCCATGCGGGCGATGACCGGCGCGGCACCCGTGCCGGTGCCACCGCCCATGCCAGCGGTGATGAACACCATATGGCAGCCCTCGATATGGCGGGCGAGCTCGTCGGTCGCTTCCTCGGCAGCGGCACGGCCGATCTCGGGCTTGGCGCCGGCGCCGAGGCCCTGGGTCAGATGCGGCCCAAGCTGCACCCGGCGCTCGGCCCGGCTATGCACCAAGGATTGCGCATCGGTATTGGCGACGATGAATTCCACGCCCTCCAAACCCAACGCGATCATGTTGTTGACGGCATTGGTTCCGCCGCCGCCCACGCCGATCACGGCGATGCGGGGAGAAAAATCCGTGTGCTGGGCCACGGGTAGGGTCAGGTTCAGGGTCATTGCGGTCCTCCGGCATGTTGTATGTAACGGTTGATGGCGATTCGAGTCTGCCCCTCGCAGGGAGATTTCACCGTGTTCCACCTTATCCACAGGATTTGGGTGGCCGATCTTGCCGGCGTGTTCATCACCACCACCGCCGGAGGAAGTCTCCGAGACGGCGAAGCGCGCCTTGCTCGGCCGGGGCCTGCCCGAGATCAATAACAGGGCGGCCATGCCCGGCAGCCCAATGCATCAGGCCAATGGCGGTGGAAAAAGACGCGCCTGAAACAGTTTCCGGCAGCCCCCGCAGCTGGCGCGGGCGCGCAATGCGGATCTGGCCAATCGGGCGGTCCAGCACCCGCGATGCGAGTTCGGTCACGCCGATCAATTGGCTGGCGCCGCCGGTCAGCACGATGCGGCGCGTCATGTCACGCGGCAGGGCGGCATTCTCCAGCCGGTCGCGTAGAATTTCAAAGGTCTCTTCGACGCGTGGGCGGATGATGGAGGTGATCATCCGCCGCGGCACCCGGGCCAGATGCTCCTCTGCCTCGCCCACTTGCGGCACGGGCAGCATTTCGCCCCGGTCATCGCCCTCCAGCGCGCTGCCATGCATGGTCTTCAGCCGCTCGGCATGGGCGATGGGGGTGGAGAGCACGCGGGCGAGGTCATTGGTCACCTGCCAGCCGCCGATGGGCAGCTGCGCGGTATGGGCAAGGTTGCCATCGGCAAAGACGGCGAGCGAGGTGGTGCCGCCGCCCATCTCGATGATCACGGTGCCCAGCTCCGCCTCATCGGCATCGAGGCAGGCGAGGCCGGCGGCGAAGGGCGCGCTGACCACCTCCTCGACATCGAGGTCGCAGCGGCTGAGGCAGAGGGCGAGGTTGGAGAGGGCATTCTCCGCCGCATCGACGACATGCAACTGGGCAAAGAGCGTGTCGCACACCATGCCGCGCGGGTCCGGCACGCCCGGCGTGGCATCCACCATGAAGCCCAGCGGCAGGGCATGGAGCACCGAGCGGCCCTCGGCCTCGGCCCGCCTGCGGCCCTCATGCAGCATGGCGCGCAGATCGGCCTCCGTCGCCGCGCGGCCGCCGATGGGCCATTGCACATTCTGGCTGCGGCTGGCCGGCTGGCCACAGGAGAGGTTGACGATGACGCCGCGGAGTTGGACATCGGCCATCTCCTCGGCCTGGGCGACGGCGGCGCGGATGGCCCGTTCGGCCGCTTCGAGGTCGATGATCGAGCCAGCCTTGACGCCCAGCGCCTTCTGCCAGCCAAAGCCCAGGGCGCGCGGCGTGCCATCGCCCTCGATCCGGCCGATGACGCAGACGATCTTAGTCGTGCCGATATCAAGCACGCCAAAATTGCCTGACCGCGCCCCGCGCCGGCGCTGGCCGCGCATGGGCAGGTCGGTGGCGGGCGGGTTGAAGCGGACCAGCTGGTTCATCCGCGGGTGCTCCGGACTTGGGTCGGGTTGATGGGCGGGGTTGCGGCGCTGGGCGATGGGTTCATGCGCACCACCAAACGGTCAGGCAGGCGCATATCGACAGCAGCGAGCGGGCGGTCGAGCAGGCGCTCGCGCGCATGGAGTTCAACCAGCCGGGTGATGGCTGCCGCCTCATGCCCCTCGGGCAGCATAATATCGGCGCCACCGATCAGGCGCAGGTTCCAGCGCCGTTCGGAGACACGCACCGCCGCCTCGATCCGTCCGGCAAGGCTTGGTTGTGCGCGCAATAGATCGATGATGCCTGCCGCCGCGGCATTGGCGCCCAGCCCCACCACCAGCGGCAGCGGCCCGAAGGCGCCGAGATTGTCGGACTGCATCACCCGGCCCTCGCGGTCGATGATGGAGAAATGACCCTCACGCTGCCAGATGGCGAAGGCCCGGCGTTCCTTGATGCGCACGATGATGGTGCCGGGCAGGCGACGCTCCACATGCGCAGTCTCGATCCAGGCCGAGGCTTCCAGCCGGGCGCGGGCCGCAGAGGGCGAGAAGCCCAGCGTCGCATCGCCGCGCCTGACGCCCAGGGCCGCCTCGAAAATGTCGCGCGGGGTGTATTCGCGGCCCTCCACGCGCACCTCTTGCACGCTGAAGCCGATGCCGGTGCCGCTGATGGCCGAGGCCAGGCCGCGCAGCCGCGCCGCCGGGTCGGCCGCCAGCACGGCGCCGATGATAAGCGCGCAGGCGGCAAGGCCGGTTAGCCCGAGCAGAAGCGGGCGGAGCAGGTGCCGCTGCCGCCGCAGCCACAGCTTGGTGCCGCTGGGCCGCTGGGTGCTGGGGCTGGGTTTTGTCGCCCGCGGGCGGGCCGCCATGGGCTCACGCGTGGCGGGGCGGGGGGCGGGCTTAGCTGCCATGCCGCGCCTCCTCCACCAGCCAGCGGCAGAGTGCGGGGAAGGCGATGCCGCAATGCGCCGCCTGTTCGGGCAGCAGCGAGGTGCGGGTCATGCCAGGCTGGGTGTTCACCTCCAGCAGGACCAGCCGCCCCGGCTCGCCGGCCGTGTCGTCATAACGGAAATCCGAGCGTGAGACGCCGCGGCAACCCAGCGCCTGATGGGCGGCGAGCGCCACCTCCATCGCCTGTTGCGCGATGGCCGGATGCACCGAAGCTGGCAGGCTATGGCGGCTGCCGCCCTCGGCGTATTTTGCCTCGTAATCATAGAAGGCCAGGCTGGTTTCGATCTCGGTGACGGTCAGCGCCCGGTCACCCATGATGGCCACGGTCAATTCGCGGCCGGGGATGAATTCTTCCGCCATGATGCGGCTGCCATGCGTCCAGGCCCGCGCGATATCGGCGCGCCGATTATCGCCATCGCGCAGGATGGAGACGCCCACGGAGGAGCCCTCATTGACCGGCTTGAGCACATAGGGGCGGGGCAGGGGGTCCGCGATTTCCAGCGCTTGCGCGGTGACCTCACTGTGCCGCGCCACCGGCAGGCCATGGGCGGAAAACAGCGCCTTTGCCGCCGCCTTGTCCATGGCCAAGGCCGAGGCGCGCACGCCCGAATGGGTATAGGGCAGGCCCAGCCAATCCAGCACGCCCTGGATGCAGCCATCCTCGCCGAAGCGGCCATGCAGGGCATTGAACACCGCATCGGGGCGCGGGTTGGTCAGCGCTGATACCAGCGCGCCGAGATCGGCGGTCACATCAATCGCGCGCGGCGCAAAACCGGCCTCGGCCAGGGCGGCCATCACCTGTGCGCCGGTGTTGAGGCTGACCTCGCGCTCGGCGGAAATGCCACCCAGCAGGACTGCGATATCCTTCATGCCGCCACCCCCAACCGGGCGATTTCCCAATGCAGCTCAACCCCGCAATGGGCACGCACCCGCTCGCGCACCGCCTCGCCCAGGCCTTCGATATCGGCGGCCGTGGCGCCGCCCAGATTGAGCAGGAAATTGCAGTGTTTCTCGCTCACTTGGGCGGCACCCAGGCGCATGCCGCGGCAGCCGGCGGCATCGATCAAGGCCCAGGCTTTTTGGCCTTCCGGGTTGCGAAAGGTGCTGCCGCCGGTGCGGGCGCGAATGGGCTGTGTTGCCTCCCGCGCGGCGCGGATTTCCGCCATGCGCGGGCCGGCATCGCCGGGTTGCGTGCGCAGCCGGGCGCGAATCACCACGGCGCGCGGCGGCAAGGTGGCATGGCGATAGGCCAGATGCAGCGCTGCAGCGGGCAGGCGCTGCACGCCCTCGGCGCTGGCCAATTCCACCCAATCCAGCGCGTCCTTGATCTCACGGCCATAGGCGCCGGCATTCATCGCCACCGCACCGCCAATGCTGCCCGGAATGCCGGAGAGGAATTCCAGCCCGATGCGCCCAGCGGCAGCGGCATGCTCGGCCACCGTCGCATCCAGCGCCGCTGCGCCGGCAATGATGCCATCCTCCTCCACCACAATATCGGCAAAGCCGCGCGCCAGGCGCAGCACCACGCCCGGGATGCCGCCATCGCGGATAATAAGGTTCGAGGCAGCGCCGATCACCGTCAGCGCCGTGGCCGCGGGCAGCCCCGCCAGCAGGTCACACACATCCTGCGCATCGGCCGGCCGCACCAGCCATTCCGCCGGGCCGCCGACGCGAAACCAGGTGAAGGGTGCCAGCGGCGCCCCCGCCTGCACCCGGCCGCGAATGGCGGGAATGGCCTGGGTGATGGGCTGCATCCTCATGCCCGCCGGCTCGTGTAATTCGGGCCCTGCAATGCTGCCAGTTTTTCCGGCAGCGCATGCGCCCAATTGGTGATGGTGCCCGCGCCGAGGAAGACCACATAATCGCCCGGCTTGGCGATGGCATGGATCATATCGGGCAGCGTCTCCGCCCCCGGCAGCGGCACCACCGAGCGATGGCCGCGCGCGCGCAGCCCATCCACCAGCGCATCCTTGTCAAAGCCCTCGATCGGCGCCTCGCCCGCGGCATAGACATCGGCCACGATCACCGTGCCGGCATCGTTCATGCACTTGCAGAAATCCTCGAACAGCGCCTCAAGCCGGCTGTAGCGATGCGGCTGCACGACCGCGATGACATCACGCGCGCCCGCCTGGCGCGCTGCCTTCAGCACGGCGGCGATTTCCACCGGATGGTGGCCGTAATCATCGATGATGGTGATGCCGCCCACCTCGCCCACCCGGGTGAAGCGGCGCTTCACGCCCTTGAAGCCGGCGAGGGCGGCGCGGATCGTATCCTCCGGCACATCCATCTCGACCCCCACGGCAATGGCGGCCAGGGCATTTTGCACATTATGCGCGCCCAGCATGGGCAGGCGGAAGGGTTTGAGGGTGCGCGCCCGGCCGGTCGCGCGGTCCTGCACCACCACTTCGAAGGTGGCGCCCAGCCGGTCCGTCAGCATTTTTTCCGCCCGCACATCGGCCTGGGGCGAGAAGCCGTAGGTCACGATGCGCCGGTCGAGATGCGGGATCATCGCCTGCACATCGGGATGATCCACGCAGAGCACCGCGAAGCCATAGAACGGAATATTCGAGACGAATTGCCGAAAACCCTCGCGCATCGCCTCGCCCGTGCCCCAATGGTCGAGATGCTCAGGGTCCATATTGGTGACGATGGCAACCGTGCTGGGCAGGCGCAGGAAGGAGCCGTCGCTCTCATCGGCCTCCACCACCATCCATTCGCCGGCACCCTGGCGGGTATTGGTGCCATAGGCGTTGATGATGCCGCCATTGATCACCGTGGGGTCGAGGCGCGCGGCCTCCAGCACGGCGGCGACGAGGCTGGTGGTGGTGGTCTTGCCATGGGTGCCGCCGATGGAGATGGCCCATTTCAGCCGCATCAACTCGGCCAGCATCTCGGCGCGGCGCACCACGGGCAGCATGCGAATGCGTGCGGCCTGAACCTCGGGATTGTCCTTCTTCACCGCGGTCGAGACCACAACGACCTGGGCGGTGCCCAGATTCTCCGCCGCATGGCCGATGGTCACCGCAATGCCGGCGGCGCGCAGCCGGGCGATATTCGCACCCTCCGCCATATCGCTGCCCTGGACCGAGTAGCCCAGATTGTTCAGCACCTCGGCAATGCCCGACATGCCGATGCCGCCAATGCCAATAAAATGGATGGTACCGATGGAGAGCGGTAGCGCGCGCATTACTGGCGCTCCTTGATGAGAGAGAGAATGAGATCGGCCAATTCACGCACCGCGCCGGGCCGGGCGATGGCGGCACCGGCCAGCGAGGCCGCCTCCATCCGCGCCGGGAAATTCAGGAATCCTACCATTTCCGCTGCCAGCATCTCAGGCGTCAGGCCATGCTGCGGCAACAGTCGCGCCGCACCCACATCGCTCAGCACATGGGCATTGGCGCTTTGGTGGTCATCAATCGCATTGGGCAGCGGCACCAAGAGCGCCGGGCGGGCGGCGCAGGCCAATTCGGCGATGGTCGAGGCACCGGCGCGCGCCACCACCAGATGCGCCACCGACAAATGCCGCGCCACATCGGGGAAGAAGGGTGAGAGTTCCGCCGGCACGCCCAGCGCGGCATAGGCGGCCCGCGCGCGGTCCAAATCCTCGGCGCGGCATTGCTGGGTGACCATCAGCCGGGTGCGAAGCTCGGCCGGCAGGGCGGCGACGGCGGCGGGCACCAGATCTGAAAACACCCGCGCGCCGAGCGAGCCGCCCAGCACCAACAGCCGCAAGCCACCCTCCGTGCCCGGATAGGCCTGGCCGGCCAACGCCTGCAGCGCCGGGCGCACCGGATTGCCCACCACATGCACCCTTGCCCCCTGCGGCACACGCTGGGTCTCGGCGAAGGAGAGTGCCAGCGCATCGGCGCGGGTGGCCAGAAACCGGTTGGCGCGGCCCAGCACGCCATTTTGCTCATGCAGCACCAGCGCCGGCCGGGCGCGGCCCAGGCTGAGGGCGGCAAGCGCCGGCGGAATCGCCGGATAGCCGCCAAAGCCCACCACCGCGCGCGCCTGCAGCCGCTGGAGAATGCCCCTGGCCTGCCAGGTGCCGGCCGTCAGTTGCATGGCACCGCGCAGGGCCTTTCGCACCCCGCGCCCGGCAATGCCCTCGCCCTTCAGCACGAAACGCTCGGCATGGGAAAAGGCATTGGAGGCGAAGGCGCCGCTGCGCAGATCGGTGAACAGCGCGACAGCCTCGCCACGGGCGGAAAACTCTGCCGCCAGCGCCTCGGCCGGAAAAAGATGCCCGCCGGTGCCGCCGGCGGCGATGGCGATGGGGCGGTTCATGACGGCACTTCGCTGCGTGGGCCGCGGCGCCGGGTCAGCGCCAGCAGCATGCCCATGCCAATGGCAATGCCCAGCATGGAGGAGCCGCCATAGCTCACCAGCGGCAAGGTCATCCCCTTGGTGGGGATCAGCCGCAGCGTGCTGCCCATATTGACGAAGGCCTGCAGGCCGAATTGGGTGAGCAGGCCAGCCGCCGCCAGCGCCACAAACATGTCGCGCTCCTGCACCAGCCGCGCGAGGCCGCGCAGCACCACAAAGGCGAAGATGACCAAGAGGGCGAGGCAGACCACGAGGCCGAATTCCTCGCCCACCACGGCAAAGACGAAATCGGCATCCGCATCGGGCAAATTGGCCTTCACCCGGCCCTCGCCCGGGCCCTGGCCCCAAAGCCCGCCATTGCCAAAGGCCTGCAGCGAGCGCTCTTCTTGGGTGATATTGGGCCCCGGCGGCGGCGGGTTGAGATATGTGTCGATGCGCATCCGCACATGGCCATGCATGGTATAGGCCAGCACGCCCACCGCCAGCACGCCCGCGCCGCAGACCACAATCAGCATCATCGGCAGCCCAGCCAGAAAGGCCTGGGCGAAAAACACCGCGATGATCACAATCGCCATGCCGACATCAGGCTGCTGCTTGAGGATGACCAGCGCGAAGCCCACCGGAATTGCCGCCACCACCAGCGCTGCATAGCGGCCAAAAGACTGCGCCTGCACCATCAGCCAGGCGCAGACCACGGCCAGGAAGGGCTTGAGAAATTCGCTCGGCTGCACCGATTGGCCAGCAATATGCAGCCAGCGCCGGCCACCCTTGATCTCGGTGCCCATCACCAGGGTCAGCGCGGTGAGGCCAAGTGCCGCCACGCAGCCCAGCATGGCCAGGCGGATCACCCATTTCGGCGGCAGCAGCGAAATACTCACGATCAGCACCAGCGCCATGCCCGGGAAGATCAATTGCCGCACCACCTGTGCGGTGGCCGAAAGGTCGCGCATGCGGGCCGAGCCGGTGGCCAGCGCCATGATGCAGCCCATCACCACGAGTGAGAACAGCGCCGCCATCGTCCAGCGGTCCACCCCCTACCACCAGCGGCCCAGGATCGAGGTATCGGTGCGGGAGACTTCCATCAGCCAAGCTCCTGCACGAGTGCACGAAAGCGGTCGCCGCGGGCATCGAAGCCGGTGAACTGGTCCCAACTCGCCGCAGCGGGGGAGAGCAGGACGATATCGGCCAGCCCGGCAAAGGCTTTTTCGGCAGCGGCCGGCACCGCCTGTTCGAGGCTTTCCAGCACCGTATGCGCCACCCCGGCCTGGGCTAGGCTCGCGGCAAATTCTGGCCCATCGCGGCCGATCAGGAAGGCATGGGCGATGCGCGGGAACCATGGCGCGAGGGAGGCGATGCCGCCCTCCTTGCCGGTGCCGCCGGCAATCCAGATCACCCGGGCATGGCTTTCCAGCGCGCGGGCGGTGCTGTCGGCATTGGTGGCCTTGCTGTCATTGATGAAACGCACGCCGCGATGGGTGCCGACCAATTCCGCGCGATGCGGCAGGCCGGGATAGCTGCGCAGCGCCGGTGCCAGGGCGGGGCGCGGCACGCCCAGATGCAGCGCCATGGCACAGGCAGCGGCGGCGTTCTGGGCATTGTGGCTGCCTGGCAGGCTGGGCGCCTCCGCCAGGTCCAAAATCACCCCTGATGCGTCCTGCAGCACCCCATCCACCGCCCAAATCCCAGCCGGCGTGGCGTGTTCGCCCGAGATATGGGTGGCACCGACCATGGCGCCACGCGTGAGATCATCATCATCGCCGAGCAGGCACAGGTCCCCCGCCTGCGCACGCGCAAAAATACGCATCTTGGCAGCGCGGTAGCCTGCCATGTCGCTATGGCGGTCCAGATGGTCGGGGCTCAAATTCAACATCACTGCGGTATTGAATCGCAAAATGTCGATTCGCTCCAACATATAGGAAGACATTTCTAGGACATATACGCCATCATCGGGCAGGATGGGCATGGAGAGTGCCGCCGTGCCGAGATTGCCGCCCACGGCAACCGGGCGCCCGATGCTGGCCAGAATATGCCCCAGCAGCGCCGTGGTGGTGGATTTGCCATTGGTGCCGGTGATGCCAGCGAAGCGCGCGCCACTCCCCGCCGCCCGCACGGCCCGGAACAAGAATTCGGCATCGACCGAAATGGGCACGCCCGCCGCCCGCGCCGCCGCCGCCGCCGGATGCGCGCGCGGCCGGAGATGCGGGATGCCGGGTGAGAGCAGCAATGCATCGAAGTGGAAATTCGCCGCCGGGTCCGCCACGCGCAGCCCTGCCGCCGCTGCCTCGGCCCGCGCGGGCTCCCGGTCATCCCATGCCGTCACCGCGGCACCCCATTCGCGCAGGCGCAGCGCCGCCGGCAGCCCGGCCTTGCCCAGCCCCACCACGGCGATGGATTGCCCTGCGAAGGGGCTCACCGGATTTTCAACGTGGACAGCCCGACCAGCGCCAGCACCATGGCGATGATCCAGAAGCGGATGACGATGGTGGGCTCGGCCCAGCCCTTTTTCTCAAAATGATGGTGCAGCGGCGCCATCAGAAACACCCGCCGGCCGGTGCGCTTGAACCAGAAGACCTGGATGATGACCGAGAGCGTCTCCACGACGAACAACCCGCCCACAATGGCCAGCACGATTTCATGCTTGGTGGCGACCGCAATCGCGCCCAGCGCGCCGCCCAATGCCAGGCTGCCGGTATCGCCCATGAACACCGCCGCCGGCGGCGCGTTGAACCACAAAAAGCCCAGTGAGGCGCCGATCAGCGCCGAGCAGAACACCGCCAACTCGCCCGCACCCGGCACCGCATGCAATTGCAGATAATCGGCAAAAATCCGGTTGCCGACGAGATAGGCGATGAGCGCGAAGACCGCGGCCGCGATCATCACCGGCACGATCGCCAGCCCATCCAGCCCATCGGTCAGGTTCACCGCATTGGAGGCCCCCATCATCACGAACATGGCAATGAAGGGAAACAGGATGGAGAAGGGCACCAGCGTGTCCTTCAGAAAGGGAAGTGCGAGGTTGGTGGACAGCCCAGGCGGCAGCAGCCACACCAGCCACAGCGCGGCGAACAACCCAAGCCCGGCCTGCGCCACCAGCTTGCCCCGGCTGGAAACGCCGCGGGTGTTGCGCCTGGTCACCTTCAGCCAGTCATCATAAAAACCCAGCGCGCCATAGCCCAAAGTCACCATCAGCACCGCCCAGACAAAGCCATTGCGCAGATCAGCCCAGAGCAGGATCGACACCGTCAGCGCCAGCAGGATCAGCACGCCGCCCATGGTGGGCGTGCCCTTCTTGGTCAGCAGATGCGATTCCGGCCCATCCTCACGAATCGGCTGGCCGCCCCGCTGAAAACTGCGCAGCCAATTGATCACCCGCCCGCCAAAGACCAGCGCGATGAAGAGCGACGTCATGCACGCCGCCCCGGCCCGGAAGGTCAGGTAGCGGGCCAGGTTGAAGAGGATGAAATCATCCGAAAGGGGGGCAAGCAGCAGCGGGATCATGACGGCGTATCCAGAGCGTGAATAATGGTGGCCATGCGCATGCCGAGCGAGCCTTTCACCAGCACCGCATCATCGGCACGCAATTCCGTGCGCATAAGCGGCGCGAGGGAAGCGGAATCCGCCGCCGCATGGCCGCGAAGCCGCACCGGCAGGCTGGCCAGCATGGCCCCCATCAGCGGGCCCACCGTATGCAGCAGGTCCACGCTCTCCGCCACTGCCGGGCCGAGTGCCAGATGCATGGCAGGGCCGTGTTCGCCCAATTCCAGCATGTCACCCAAAATGGCCACGCGGCGGCCGGGCTGTGCTTTCAACACTGCCAGCGCCGCCAGCACCGATGGGCCGGAGGCATTGTAGCTTTCATCCAGCAGCAGCGCGGCCCCGCCCGGTGCTGCAATGGCCCGGCGCTGCCCCCGCCCGGCGCCGGCACCAAAATGTTCCAGCGCGCGCGCGGCCTGGGCCAAATCCAACCCCAGGGCATGGATGGCGGCCAGCACGGCGCAGGCGTTTTCGGCCAGATGCCGGCCAGGGGCGGCCAGCGCCAGTTCCAGCAGCCCAGCCGGCGTGGCGATACGCGCCCGCCCACCCTCGGCCCCCGCTTCATAGGCCAGCAGCCGCATATCCGCGCCCTCGGCCAGGCCAAAGCTCAGCACCCGCCCGGCGCGGGCCCGCAGCGCCGGGAAATAGCCGCTATCGGCCGGCAGAATGGCGGTGCCGCCAGGCTCCAGCCCCTCCAGAATGTCGCCCTTCTCCGCCGCGATCTTATCCTGGCTGCCCATCCGGCCGAGATGGGCGGTGCCGATGGTGGTGATGATGGCGACATGCGGCCGCGCCATCCGGGCCAGCGGCGCGATCTCGCCGCGATTGTTCATGCCCAGCTCGATGGCGGCGAAGGCGGTGTTACGCGGCATATTCGCCAGGGTGGTGGGCACGCCGATATGATTATTAAAACTCGCCGCCGCCGCATGGGTCGGCCCGAAGGCGCCAAGGGCGAGGCGCAGCATCTCCTTCGTCGTGGTTTTGCCCACGCTGCCGGTGACGGCGACAATCTGCGCCATGCTGCGCGCCCGCGCCGCCCGGCCCAGCGCCTGCAACGCGGCCAGCGTATCGCCCACAATCAGGCAGCGCGGATCGGCGCCATGCTCGACCATTGCCGCTGCGGCGCCGGCGGCGAAGGCGGCGGGCACGAAATCATGCCCGTCCCGCGCCGCCTTGAGCGCCACGAAAAGATCACCGGCTTCGACCTGCCGGCTGTCAAACCCGACGCGTGCGACGGCCACCTCCGCCTCCAGCCGCCCGCCCGTGGCGGCCCGCAACTCGGCGCTGGTCCACAGCGCGCTCATGATAGCAGCCCCCGCAGCACCGCCGCATCATCAAAGGCGGTGGTGATGCCGGCCATCGTCTGGCCGGTTTCATGGCCCTTGCCGGCCACCACCAGCACATCGCCGGCGCGCAGCATGGCAACAGCTTCGGCAATGGCGGCGCGGCGGTCACCAATCTCGATCGCATCGGGCGCTGCGGCGCGGATGGCGGCGCGAATCAGGCCCGGGTCCTCGCCGCGCGGATTGTCATCGGTGATGATGGCGATGTCGGCCGCGGCTGCCGCCACCGCACCCATCAGCGGGCGCTTGCCAGGGTCGCGATCGCCGCCCGCGCCGAAGACACAAATCAGCCGGCCATCGGTATGCGGGCGAAGTGCTGCCAGCAGACGCTCCAGCGCATCGGGGGTATGGGCGTAATCGACATAGGCGGCGGCGCCCGCGGCGGTGCGGCCGGCCAGTTCCATGCGGCCGCGCACGCCCACCAGCCGGGGCAGGGCCTCCAGCACATCTGTCTCCGTCATGCCGGCAAGCATGGCCAGCGCGGCGGCCAGCAGCGCGTTATCAGCCTGGAAGCGGCCGGGCAGCGGCAGGTGCAGCGCATGCGCGCGGCCGAAGATGCGCAAGGCCAGCGCCTGGCCATCGGGCAGGGGGGTGGCGCTTTCCAGCCGGATGTCATCGCCCGCTGCACCCACGCTGAGCAGCCGCAGGCCCCGCGCTGCGGCGATGGCGCGCAGCGCGCCCTGGGTCGCGGCATCCGCCTCGGTGCTGAAGGCGCCGGCCCCGCCACTGGGCAGCAGCGTGTCGAACAGCCTCAGCTTGGCGGCGCGATAGGCCGCCATATCGCCATGGTAATCCAGATGGTCGCGGGTGAGGTTGGTGAAGCCGGCCACCGCAAGCCGCACGCCGTCCAGCCGGCGCTGGTCCAGCCCATGGCTGCTGGCCTCCATGGCCAGATGGCCGATGCCGGCCCGCGCCAGCGCCGCCAGCGTGGCGTGCAGCGAGACAGGGTCGGGCGTGGTCAGGCTCTCACCGCGGGGGAAGCCCGGGGCGATGAGCCCCAGCGTGCCCAGGCTGGCGGCGTGCCCCGCGTCAAACATCTGGCGCAGGAAATCGGCCGTGCTGGTCTTGCCATTGGTGCCGGTGATGGCAGCGATCACCCGCGGCTGCGGCCCCGCCAGCCGGGCGGCCATATGGGCCAGGGCGGCGCGGGCATCGGCGGCGAGCAGCAAGGGCCGGGGGGGCACCTCGGCGGGCCAGACAGTGCCCTCGGGCGCCAATATGGCCGCGGCACCGGCGGCGACTGCGGCAGGAATGAACGTGCGGCCATCCAACTGGGCGCCGGGCAGGGCGGCAAAAATCATGCCTGGGATTACAATTCGACTATCGGCGGTGATGCCCTCCACCGCGCCGGGCAGCGGCGCGGAATACGCTACAAGCCCGGCGGCAAGGTCATCGAGGCGCAAGGTTGGCATCCCCCGGGGTGGGGGAATTGGCGGAACCATGAGTGACCAGTTGGACGCGCGGTCCGCCCACCGTCGCATCGGTGCGGCGAATCGGTGCCGGAGTGGGAGAGAAGCCCTGCGCCGCCGGGCTGGGTGCGGTATTGGCCCGGGGGCCGGTGGGCTGGGTCGGGCGCGTTGTCGCCGGCGCCGTGGCCGTGGGCGCAATCGGCGCGCTATTGGGAATGCTGACGCGCGACGGCCGGCCGCCAAAGGGCAAGAACATGCTGGCCTGGATGGCGGCGGCGCGGTCCATCTCCGGCGTCATGCCCAGCATGGGCCCCACCCGCTCCACGATCCGGCGGAAGACGGGCGCTGCGATCAGCCCGGCAGTGGCGTGGCCGCCGGTCTCGGCCCTGGCATGCGGCTCATCGAGCATCACATACAGCGCGTAGCGTGGGGCGTTCATCGGGAAGGCGCCGACGAAGGATGTAACATTGCGGCCGCGCATATACTGGCCCCGGCTGTCCAGCTTCTGCGCCGTGCCCGTCTTGCCGCCAACGAAATAGCCCGGCGCATCCGCGCGTGAGCCGGTGCCATGGGTGACGACCAGGCGCATCAGCCGGCGCATCGTCTCGCTGGTGCGCTCGCTGACGACCCGGGTGCCGTCGCGGCTCTCGCCATCGCCCACGGCGATCAATGTGGGATTGTAGAGAATGCCGCCATTGGTCAGTGCCGCGATGCCGGTCACCACCTGCATGGGCGTGACCGCGATGCCATGGCCGAAGCCGATGGTCATGGTCGAGACATCCTGCCAACTGCGGCCGCGCGGCCAGAGCGGGCGCGCCACGCCAGGCAGTTCCATGCTCTGCCGGTCCAGCATGCCGATGCGTTCGAGGAATTCGCGGTGCCGCTGGCGGCCCACGGCCATGGCCATATGCGCGGTGGCGATATTCGAGCTGAAGGCGACGATCTCCGGCACGGTCAGCCAGCGCGACTGGGCGTGGTCGTCGCTGATGCTGCGGCCCTGCGGCAATTGGATCGGCCGCGTGGCGTCATAGCCGCCGGTCACGCTGGTCACACCCAGTTCGAGCGCCATGGCGGTGGTGAAAAGCTTGAAGGTCGAGCCCGGCTCATAAACGCCCGTGGTCACCCGGTTGAACATCGAGGTGGCGCTGGCGGAGGTGAGGTCGGAGGCGATGAAATCGGGGTTGCTCACCATGCCGATGATCTCGCCATTGCGGATATCCATCATCACCGCAGCCCCGCCCAGGGCATTGTGCAGGGCGCGCTGGGCCTCCACCGCCTCGCGCAATTCGCGCTGGACTCGGATGTCGATGGACAGGCGCAGCGGCGCGCGGCTGGCCTGCAGGCGTTCGTCGAACCATTGCTCCACGCCGCCGCGCGCCTGGCCATCGGCGCCCACCGCGCCCAGCACATGCGCCGCGTCCCGCCCGCGCGGATATTGCCGGCGCTCCGCCACCTCAAAGCCCAGGCCGATCTGCCCCAGGGTATTGATGCGGGTCTGCTGTTCCTCGGTGATGAAGCGGTCGAGATAGACCCAGCTGCTGTCCAGCGTCAGGCGCTCAAGCAGATGTGCCCGCGAGAGATGCGGCAGGATCTGGTTGAGCTGCTGCGCCAGGCGGGCGGGGTTTTCCAGCAGATTGGGCCGGGCATAGAGTGCTAACCCGCGCACCGAGACGGCCAGCACCTCGCCATTGCGGTCGATGATCTCGGCCCGGCTGACGGCAGTGTCGGCCACCTGCACCCGGGCGGCGGGGGGCGGCATGCGTGGCAGGCTGGGCGAGATGATGGTGGCATCCGTCGCTTTCAGCCCGACAGCGGCGAAGAGCAGGGCGAAGCAGCAGGCGGCGAAGACCACCCGATTGCGCGAGATGGCGAGCGGCCGGGACTGCTGGGCGGGGCGCCAGTTGCGCAGCACCTCGCTGCCGACCGGCCGGCCCTGGGCGCGACCTGCGGGGGCGCTCTCCGGATCGGGCGCCTGGGGGTGGATGGGCTGATCGGTCATCGGATATACGGCACTGGTGGGGCCATGCCATTGGGCTGGCCGCCGAGCATGGAGCCGGTTTCGACCCTTTGGACATGAACGGCGGGGCGAATGGGCGAGGCCACGGGCGGCAGGGCGGCGCTGTCCTCGGTGCGGGTGGTGGGAATATTGCGACGGGCCTCAGCCAATATCGTCGGCGCCGCTGCCGGCCGGGCAGCCACTTCGGCCTGACGGGCCGAGGGGAGTGCCGAGGGGAGTGCCGGGGGGGCTGCCACCGGCGGCAGGCTCTGCGCGGCCCGGCTGGGGGCTTCGGGAATGACGGCCATTGAGCGTGGAGCGCGCGGGCCTGCGGCATCGGCCAATTGGCTGGGGCGCTGGGCGGCGGGATCGGCTGCCCGTGTGGGGCTGCTGGCCGGCGCGGGCGCCGCGCCTGGCCGGGTGGTGGTGGCGGGCGGTGCGGCGGCGGGCAGGCTGGCCTCGCCAGAGGCAGTGCTGGCCTGCTGGGCTGCGGGCGGGCGGGCGGCGGCAGGCATCGCCGGGCCGGCGGCAGGCATCGCCGGGCCAGCGGCAGGCATCGACGAGGCTGCTGCGGCGGGCCCAGCCTTGGCTGGCCAAGCTTGTGCCAGCATCGTGATGGTTTCGTCACGCGGCGCGAAGGGCGAGGCGGGCGCGTTCCAGGCCACGGCGACCGGCAGGCGGCGCACCGCTTCGTCCAGCCGCTGGAACTGGCCCGATTGCATGGGCGAGAGGCCAGCAAGGTGGCGCTCGGCCAGGCCGCGCAGGCGCTCCTGATCGTTCAGACGGGCCCATTCGGCCTGCAGCAGCTGGGTGCGGCCCTCCACCTCCTCGGTGCCGCGGCGGATATCGCGCAGCTCACGATCCAGAATGGTGACCGAGCGTTTGACCTCAAAAGTGTGGCCGATGGCGGCTGCCATGGCGAGGCCGGAGAGCAACGAGATTGGCCTGATCATGGGGCGTCTCCCTCAAGGCGGATGATGGCGCGCAGCCGGGCGGAGCGGGCGCGGGGATTGCTGCGTGTCTCGGCATCGCCCGGGCGTTGCGCGCCACGGGTGAGCAGGCGGAAGGGTGCGACGGCAGGCCGCAGCGCCCAGGAGGCCGGGTCATGCCGTGAGGCCCGCGCCTCGCGCCCCGCCGCCTCGGTCAGCACGCGCTTGACGATGCGGTCTTCCAGCGAATGGAAGGACACCACCACCAGCCGCCCGCCCGGCGCCAGCAGCGACAGGGCGCCGGCCAGGCCGCGCTCGATCTCGCCCAACTCGTCATTCACCCGGATGCGCAGCGCCTGAAAGCTGCGGGTGGCACCATCCATCCCCGATGGGTCACGCGGGACCGATTTGCGGATGACCTCGGCCAAAGCCAGGGTGGTATGGAATGGCCGGCCAGCCACGATGTTGCGGGCAATGCGGCGGGAAAGTCGCTCCTCGCCGAACTGGTAGAGGATATCGGCCAACTCGGCCTCGGGCAGGGTATTGACCAGATCGGCCGCGGTCGGCCCGTCATGGCCCATGCGCATGTCAAGCGGGCCATCGCTGCGAAAAGAAAAGCCGCGCGCCGCTTCATCAAGCTGGAAGGAGGAGACGCCCAGATCGAGCACCACGCCATCCAGCGCGGTCACACCGCCTTCGGCCAGCACCGAGACCATATCGCCAAAACAGGCCTGCAGCAGGTGCAGCCGGCCCGGGTGACGGGCGAGCAGCGCGGCGCCACGGGCAATGGCATCGGGGTCGCGATCCAGCGCATAGAGGGTGCAGCCCGAGGCCAGAATAGCCTCAGCATAGCCGCCACCGCCGAAGGTGCCATCAAGATGGGTTTCGCCGGGCGCGGGGGCGAGGTGGTGCAGCACCTCCTCCAGCATCACTGGGATATGGCTCATGCGCCCTGCCTCCGGGCCACGGCACGGGCCTGGGCGCGGGCGCGGGCGGCCTCGATCATCGCATCGGCAGCGATGGGCTCCCACAGCTCAAAAATCTGGTTCTTGCCCAGGAAGGCGATGGAATCGGTGATGCCGGCATGCTCCAGCAGCTTTGCGTCCATGATCAGCCGGCCCTCGGAATCGGGGGTGGCGTCCACCGTATCGGCGTAATTGACGTAGAAGCTGTCGTCATCCTCCTCGAAGTTCACATCCGCGGGTGTGATGGGCGTGATCGACGCCTCGAAGAGGCTGGCGGGCCAGGCCTCAATGCAACCCAGGCGGTTGGAGCGGCGAAGGACGAGGGGCTGGCCGGCCAGGGCCGCGCGGAAGGCGGCGGGGATGGAGACGCGCTTCTTCGCATCCAACTTATTGATGTAGCGCCCGCGGAACTGTGCGCTCCCTGATGCCAATGGTTCCGCGGCAGCCATGATGCGTCGATATCCCCCGATATACCTGCAAGCCGAGGGAAGAGACGCCTGGCTGCCCTGCGGCAGCCTGGTGATTGGACGGCGCCCCTCCCACCGGCAGCGACCGGAGAGAGAAGCGACCGGTGAGGCCCCCCGACCCCACCGGCTCGCCCTACCAGCCCACTCTTTGGACCGCTCGCCCCCCCGAGCGCGCTGCATCCTCACATGGGCTGGAGTGTGTTGTAGATGGGCATTTCCCCCACTTCAAGGGAAAAGTCGCCACCATTTTATCTTCGGCATTGACGAGTTTTGATGAATTTCATTAGGTTGGCTCAGAAGACGGCGCTCTCCCGTCCTGATTTTTGTCGATGCAGAAGTATTGTAAATTGTTCGTTGTATGTTCTTACTGTGGCGCTGCCGGGGGCTTGGACGACCCTCCAGCCCCGCGCTTTTTGAATCAAAATGGCCGCGGGCAGCCCGATGCGCCCATCACGCCCTGATCTGTCAGGCCGTCGCCCAAGGCACAGCAAGCCCTGGGGCGGCGCGGCGGCTATCGCCCCTACCAGGTCACCTCAGGCGGCAGGCTCATCAGGATGGCATTGACATTCCCGCCGGTCTTCAAACCGAAGATCGTGCCGCGGTCATGCAACAGGTTGAATTCGACATAGCGGCCGCGCCGCATCAACTGATGCGCGCGCTCCGCCTCGGTCCAGGGCTCATGCATGCGGTGGCGGACGATTTTCGGATAGGTGTCGAGGAAGGCCTGGCCTACATCGCGGGTGAAGGCGAAATCATTCTCAATGCCGCGGCCGGGCGTCTTGTCGCCGAGATAATCGTAGAAGATGCCGCCCAGGCCGCGCGGCTCATCGCGATGCGGCAGATAGAAATATTCGTCGCACCATTTTTTAAAGCGCGGGTAATAATCCGGGTCGTGCTTGTCACAGGCCGTCTTGAAGCCGGCATGGAAGGTCTCGCCATCCTCCAGGCTATGTGGGGCGGCATGGTCCATCGGCGTCAGGTCGCCGCCGCCGCCAAACCAGGCGCGGGTGGTGACGATGAAGCGGGTGTTCATATGCACCGCTGGCACCCGCGGGCTGCGCATATGCGCCACCAGTGAAATACCGGTGGCGAGAAAGCGCGGATCCTCTTCCGCGCCTGACATCTGTTTGCGGAAATCCGGGCTGAACTCGCCCCAAACGGTGGAGACATTCACACCCACCTTCTCAAAGACGCGGCCGCGCATCACGCTCATCACGCCGCCGCCGCCCTCCGGCCGGTCCCAGGCGCTGCGCTGAAAGCGGCCGGGCGGGAGCGCGGCATGTGGGCCTTCACGCAACTCATCCTCAATCGCTTCGAAGGCGGAACAAATCCCGTCACGCAGGCTCTCAAACCAGCTCCGGGCTGGGATTATGAAGGGATTTTCAGGTGCTTTGCTCATTTTCTTCCCGCTTGCTTCCGGCCCTGCCGGTTGTCACCCGCCAGATACTGCCTTTATACGCCCTGCAGCGCGAGAGACCGGGCAGCGTGGATGAAGATGGGCCGTCTGAAGCCCTCTTCTTCGGGCGGCCGGCGCTCGCTTGGCGCTGATGATGCAGGGACCGAAATTCGATGGCTGATATGGCGACCCAACCCAGCGCGCCGCCCGCGGGCGCTCCGCAGGCAACCAAGCGCGATTTCTTGACACTGACTGCCACCGCCTTCGCGGCGGTGGGCGTGGGCGCCATTGTGTGGCCCTTTATCGCCTCGATGAACCCGGCGCGCGACGTCCTGGCGCTGTCCAGCACCGAGGTTGATCTCACCCCCATCGCCACGGGTATGGCGGTGACGGTGATGTGGCGCGGCAAGCCGGTCTTCGTGCGCAACCGCACGGCCGAGGAGATTGCCACCGCGCGCGCCGTGCCGGTCTCCGAACTGCGCGACCCGCAAACCGACCAATCGCGCGTGCAGCGCGACAATTGGTTGGTGATGGTGGGCGTTTGCACCCATCTGGGCTGCGTGCCGCTGGGCCAGCGGCCCACCGATGTGCGCGGCGATTTTAGCGGTTGGTTCTGCCCCTGCCATGGCAGCCATTACGATGGCTCCGGCCGCATCCGCAAAGGCCCCGCACCGGCCAATCTGGCGGTGCCGCAATACACCTTCCTCACGCCCACCCAAATCCGCATCGGTTAAGCCCCGGGTATGGTCCCGCAACGCTTTTCCCAGCCCATTCGATAGGAATATCGCACCATGGCGATCGGCCTCCACAACAGTCAGGTGACAAACCCGGTTCTGCGCTGGGTTGACCAGCGCTTGCCGGTCATCACCATGATCCAGAAGGAATACGGGACCTTCCCAACGCCCCGCAATTTCAATTATTTCTGGAATTTCGGCGCGCTCGCCATGATCAATCTGGTGATCATGATCGCGACCGGCATTTTCCTGGCGATGCATTACCAGCCCAATACGGCGATGGCGTTCGAGAGTGTCGAACACATCATGCGCGACGTGAATTTCGGCTGGCTGATCCGCTATGTACACATGAACGGCGCCTCGATGTTCTTTATCGTGGTGTACACCCACATCTTCCGCGGCCTTTATTACGGTTCCTATAAGGCGCCGCGTGAACTGCTGTGGATGCTGGGCGTGGTCATCTTCCTGCTGATGATGGCCACCGCCTTCATGGGCTATGTGCTGCCCTGGGGTCAGATGTCGCTGTGGGGCGCGGTGGTGATCACCAACCTCTTCTCAGCCTTCCCGGTGGTGGGCGATTTCATCGTCACCCTGCTCTGGGGCGGTTTCTCGGTGGATAATCCCACGCTGAACCGCTTCTTTGCCCTGCATTACCTGATGCCCTTCATGATCGTGGGCGTGGTGTTCCTGCATGTGGCGGCGCTGCACATCACCGGCTCGAACAACCCGCTGGGCGTGGAGCCGAAGGGTCCTCAGGACACCATCCCCTTCCACCCCTACTACACCATCAAGGACACAGTGGGCATCGTGGTGTATCTGATGGTCTTCGCGGCGCTGGTGTTCTTCTCGCCGAATTATCTCGGCCACCCGGATAATTACATCCCGGCCAATCCGCTCAGCACGCCCGCGCATATCGTGCCGGAATGGTACTTCCTGCCCTATTACGCCATCCTGCGCGCGGTGCCGGACAAGCTGGGCGGCGTGATCCTGATGTTCAGCTCCATCCTGGTTTGGCTGGCGCTGCCCTGGCTCGACACCTCCAAGGTGCGCTCGATGAATTTCCGCCCTGTGGCGCGGATCTTCTTCCTGCTGTGGTGCGTCAGCTTTGGTGTGCTGATGTATTGCGGCGGCAAGCCGGTCGAAGAGCCCTTCGTGACGGTGAGCCGCATCGCCACCGCCTATTATTTCGCGTATTTCCTGGTGATCTTGCCGCTGCTGGGCCGTTTTGAGCGCCCGATGCCGCTGCCGGAGAGCATTTCCCGCGCGGTGCTGGGCATGAAGGCGATGGGCGGTGGCCCGCTCCCCGCCGGCGCTGCAGCGAAGCCGATGGAGAAGGCCTGAATCATGAAGCGTTTCCTCAAGATCGCAGCCCTGGCCGGCGCCGTTCTCATCGCGGCCGGGCCTTCGGGGCAGGCCGCTGGTGAGGCACATCACCCGCGTGATGCTGGTTTCAGCTTCGCCAGCCTCTTCGGCACTTTCGACCGTGCTGCCGCGCAGCGCGGCCTGCAGGTCTACAAGGAGGTCTGCTCCAACTGCCATTCGATGCGCCTGCTATCCTATCGCAACATCGTGGAGTTGGGCCTGACGGAGGCCCAGGCGCGCGCATTCGCCGCCACCTTCACCGTGACCGACGGCCCGAATGACGAGGGCGCGATGTTCGAGCGCCCGGCCCGCCTGTCCGACCGGTTCCGCCGCCCGCATGCCAATGACGCAGCGGCCCGCCTGGCCAATAATGGCGCCCTGCCGCCCGACCTCTCGGTCATCGTCAAGGCCCGGCATGATGGCGCGAATTACATCTACTCGCTGCTGACCGGCTATGGTCAGGAGCCACCGGCGGGCGTGACCGTGGGCGACGGGATGAACTACAACCCGTATTTCCCGGGCGGCCAGATCGCCATGGGCCAAGTGCTGAACGACGACCAGATCGAATACACCGATGGCACCAATGCCTCGGCCGATCAGATGGCGCGCGATGTCACCACCTTCCTCGCCTGGGCCTCCGAGCCGGAGACCGAGGCGCGCCGCCGCATGGGCATCCGCGTCCTGGTCTTCCTCGCCATTGCCGGCCTGCTGGCCTATGGCGTGAAGCGCAAGATCTGGGCCGAGTTGAAGGCCAAGAGCGCCTGATCTTCTGGCGCAAACCGGGAAAGGCCGCCCCCGGGCGGCCTTTTTTTTGCCCGCCGCACCGCCTAAAACCCCCGCCATATCAGGAGCGCTTTTGCCATGGACAGCATCACCCCCGTCATCGGCCTCATCGGCGGATCAGGCCTCTACGACATTGATGGGCTGGAGGACCGTGAATGGCGCCATGTCTCCACCCCCTGGGGTGAGCCGTCGGACCAATTGCTCTTCGGCCGCCTGGCCGGGGTGCAATGCGTCTTCCTGCCCCGCCATGGCCGCGGCCACCCCAACCCGCCCTCGGCGCTGAATTACCGCGCCAATATCGATGCGCTGAAGCGCTCTGGCGTCACCGAGATCATTTCCCTCTCCGCCGTGGGCTCGCTGAAGGAAGAATTGCCGCCCGGCCATTTCGTGATCGTGGACCAGTTTATTGACCGCACCTTCGCGCGCGAAAAATCCTTCTTCGGCCCCGGCTGCGTCGCCCATGTCAGCGTCGCCCACCCCACCTGCCCGCGCCTGTCCGACGCCATCGAGGTGGCGGGCCGTGACCTCGGCCTGCCAATGACCCGCGGCGGCACCTATCTCGTCATGGAAGGCCCGCAATTCTCCACCCAGGCGGAGAGCCGGCTCTACCGCCAATGGGGCTGCGACGTGATCGGCATGACCAATATGCCCGAGGCCAAATTGGCCCGCGAGGCCGAGCTTTGCTACGCCTCCGTCGCCATGGTGACCGATTTTGACTGCTGGCACCCCGAGCATGACGCGGTGACGGTTGATCAGGTGGTCAAAGTGCTGCTCTCCAATGCCGATAAGGCCCGCGCATTGGTCAAGGCGCTGATCCCCGCCATCGGCCAGCCGCGCGGCCTCTGCCCCGCCGGCTGCGACCGCGCGCTCGAATACGCCATCATCACCGCCCCGGAAAAGCGCGACCCGGCGCTGATCGACCGGCTGGAGGTGGTGGCCGGCCGCATGCTGCGCGCCTGACGCCTGCTCGGGCTCGCGGCGCGCCCTTCTGCACGCGCCCGCGCATGGGGATTATGGCCCGCGATATTTGCCGGAGGTTTCTCCGGCAGGCTAGGGGCTCTGCCCCTAGGACCCCGGCAAGAAACTGAGTTTCTTGCATCTTCGATCTGAAAGAGGACTTCGTATGAAGTGCTTGGACCTTACTGAGGAAAATATATATGTTAGAGAATCTTAATCCGCTCACAAAAAGCTAGAGCCTGTGCAGTGAGCCGTGGCGAACGGAACAGCCTCTAAGCGCTAGAAGGGCTGGACTTGGAAATATATCAATGAAGAGATTGGCGGGATGTCGCCTACGCTCGTCACTGGTGCCCTGCTCGGGTAAATGAAACTGGTCAAACCCCGGGCCGCCAAGGCAGCGAAACTCTTCGGGCTCTCGGAAGCCGAGGAGCGCATGCTGAACGAAGTGCCCTATCGCGGCACCCAAATGCCCCCCACCGACCCGCTGATCTACCGCTTCTACGAAATGGTCATGGTCAATGGCCCGGCCTGGAAGGCCGTCATCGAGGAAGAATTCGGCGATGGCATCATGTCCGCCATCAATTTCGAACGCATGCCCCACGCCAAGGGCGACCGGGTGAAGATCTCCATATCCGGCAAATTCCTTCCCTACAAATATTACGGCGCCGAGCAGGGCATCCCGGAATACGGCTTCAAGGAGGAATAAGTCCGCAGCCTTCAAGCGGCCGAAAACCTCTGCTAAGCCCGACGCCATGAGCACAGAAACCTACACCGTCGGCATCGTCGGCCTTGGCGCCATTGGCATGCACCTCGCCCGCGCGCTGGACGCGGGCGTCCCCGGCCTGAAACTCGCCGCCGTCGCCGTGCGCGACCGCGAAAAAGCCCTGGCCGGCATGAAGGGCTTTCGTGACCGCCCGCTGATCCTCGACATCGAAAAACTCCCGCGCGAATGCGACATCATCGTCGAAGCCGCGCCCGCTTCCGTCTTCGAACAGGCCGCCACCGCCGCCATCGAGGCCGGCTGCATCTTCGTGCCCAGCTCCTGCGGCGCCCTGCTGCCGCGCATGCATTTGGTCGAACGCGCCCGTGAAACCGGTGCGCGCATCATCATCCCCACCGGCGCCCTTCTCGGCCTCGATGCCGTGCGCGCCGCGGCCGAGGGCCATGTCTCCACCGTCACCATCGAAACCCGCAAGCCGCCCGGTGGCCTGGTCGGCGCGCCCTATCTCGAAAAAAACAACATCGACGTGCTGGGCGTGACGCAAGCCACCATGGTGTTCAAAGGCAATGCTTTTGACGCAGCCCAGGGCTTCCCAGCCAATGTGAACGTCGCCGCCGCCCTGGCCCTGGCCGGAATCGGGCCTGAGCGCACCATGGTCGAAATCTGGGCCGACCCCGCCGTCACCCGCAACACCCACACCATCCGGGTCGAGGCGGATGAGGTGCGGCTGACCATGACCATCGAAAATGTCCCCAGCCTCGAAAACCCCCGCACCGGCAAAATCACCCCGCTCTCCATCCTGGCCTGCCTGCGCGGCCTGACCTCTACCCTGAAGGTCGGCAGCTGAATCCGGGACAGGCGGCACAGCCGGCAGACGTCTCGCCCCTCACCTGAGCACGGCCCCGCATTACAAAGGGCCATGCTGGAAAGCGCCCTATTCGCCCTCGTCGCCTTGCTGGTGATCCTGGACCCGCCGGGCACGGCGGTGATCTTCGCCACCATGACGGCGCGGAACCTCCCGGCCGAACGCCGGGCCATGGCGATTCGCGGCTGCACCATCGCCTTCATCGTGCTCATGGTCTTCGCGCTGGCCGGCGGCTGGCTGCTGCGGGCGCTGGGCATCGGCCTGCCGGCAATGAAGGTGGCCGGCGGCCTGCTGCTGTTTCTGCTTGCCACCAATATGGTGATGGGCCGCACCAGCCTGCGCGCCAGCGATGACGAGCAGCGCGCCGCCGCGGCCACCGATGACGACATCTCGGTCTTCCCCCTGGCCATCCCACTTCTCGCCGGCCCTGGCGGGATGACCACAATGGTGCTGCTGGCCGAGCAGGCGAAAGGCTCCCTGCTGCAACTCGGCCTGGCCTGCCTGGCGCTGGCCGTGGCGCTGGGTGCCACCCTGGCCTGCCTACTGGCCGCGCCGCTGATCACGCGCCTGCTGGGGCAGACTGGCGGGCATGTCATTGGCCGCGTGCTGGGCGTGCTGCTGGCCGCGCTGGCGGCGCAGATTGCCCTCGATGGCATCGCCCAATCGCTTCGGGCTTGAATTTTAGCGGTATTTGATCCTATAAGCGACCATCAACGGGAGAGCCGCGCCCGCTCCCCCACCCCCTTGGGTGAATTTGTCCGTAAACGACATGTTCTGCATCACCCGCCATCGGCGCGGATATTGGCGGCCTGCGCGGTGGCCCGGGTGCGGGCCATCTCGGCGGCCCAATAGCTGACCAGCGCCGCCGGCCCACGCTCCTCGGCCGCCGCCACATCGGCGCCCAACTCGCGCTGCCGCTCCAGATAGGCCGGGCTCGCCATCACCCGCAGCAACGCGGCCGAGAGCTGCGCCTGCACCGCCTCCGGCATCGAGGCCGGCCCGACCAGCGCCGCCCAACTGCCCCCGGTCAGCCCGGCAAACCCGGCCTCGATCAGCGTCGGCACCTCGGGCATCAGCACCGAGCGCCTGGGCCCGGTGGTGGCCAGCACCCGCAGCCGGCCATCGCGCCACAGCGGAAAGACAGTCGAAATCTCGCCCATCACGCTGGCCACATTGCCCGCCAGCACATCGGGCACCGAAAGGCTGGAGCCCCGATAGGGCACATGGGTCAGCCGAATTCCGGCCGCCACCATCAGCTGCTCGATGAGAAAATGCGTAGCACTGCCCTGACCGGAGGAGCCAATGCTCACCCCCCCGCCCTGGGCGGCGGCCACATAGCCCGCCACGTCGCGGATCGGGCTTTCGGCCCGCACCGTCAGCGTCAGCGGGCTGCGGCTGACCAGGCCAATGGCGCAGAAATCCTGCGGCGCGGCATAGGGCATGCGCGGCTGCAGGATGGGGTTGTTCACCAGCGGGCCATTGGAGCCCAGCAGCAGCGTATGCCCATCCGTGGCCCGGGCCACCAACTCACCACCCACCGTGCCGCCAGCGCCGGCACGATTCTCCACCAGCACCGGCTGCGGCAGCAGCGCCGCCATATGCACCCCCAGCAGCCTGGCCTGCACGTCAGACGAGGTGCCAGCGGCAAAGGGCACAATGATGCGGATGGGACGTTCCACCTGGCCAAGGGCCGGGGTGGCGAGGAGCAGGGCGGGGATGTGACGACGGCGCATAGGGGTGAGCTTGCGCGCCCCCCCGCCCCGCGCGCAAGCTCCGGACAAATCCACGGAGGACGAGATGCGTCGCACCACAATGGCCCCGCTGCTGCTGGCCGCCGCCCTGATATCCCCCGCGGCCGCGCAGGTCAGCCGCTTCGAGATGCAACCCGCCCGCCCGGCCTTTGGCGGCACCCCCTTCGGCGAGCGCGGCGGCTATGAAGTGCTGCGCGGCCAGGCCACCATCGCGCTCGACCCGGCCGACCCGCGCAATGCTAGCATCGCCGATATCGCCCTGGCCCCGCGCAATGCCGCCGGCCGGGTGGAGGCGGTGGCCGATGTCCTGATCCTGCGCCCGGCTGACCCCGCGCGCGGCAATGGCACGCTGCTGGTCGAGCCGCCCAATCGCGGCCGCGCCATCATCGGCCAATTGCTGAACGACACCACCGCCGAGCGCACCGGCCGCTTCGACGACGCCGCCGATGCCGGCAATGGCTGGATGATGCGGGCCGGCTATACCCTGGCCTGGATCGGCTGGCAGGGCGACCCGACGCCCGGCCAGGGCATGCGGCTGCGGGTGCCCGCCGCCCCCGGCATCACCGGCCAGGTGCGTGATGAATTCGTCTTCGACAACACCACCAACCCGGCCAGCGGCGTGCTGACCTATACCCCGGCCGAGCCGGCCAATCTGGCCATCACCGTCCGGGCCAAGACCACCGATGCCAGGCAGGCGGCCCCCGGCCTCGCGGTGCGCCTCAGCGCGCCCGGCCGGGTGGAAATCACCCGCCCCGCCGATATGGGCCCGGGGGCGATCTATGAGGTCACCTATCAGGCGCGCGACCCGGGGCTGATGGGCATGGGCTTCGCCGCCTTCCGCGATGTGGCGGCGGCGCTGCGCCATGGCGAGGGTGATGCCAACCCGCAATCTGGCCGCCCGGCGTCTCGCGCCGTCAGCCTGGGCGTCTCGCAATCGGGGCGTTTCCTGCGGGATATGCTCTATCAGGGTTTTAACGCGGATACCCAGGGCCGCGCCGTCTTCGATGGCATGGTGCCGCATATCCCCGGCAGCCGCCGCACCCACACCAATGCCCGCTGGGCCCAGCCCGGCCGCAACCCTTCCGACCACACTGACCGGCTCTTCCCGGCCGACCAATTCCCCTTCACCTATGCTGAGACCACTGACCCGCTGACCAACCGCACCGATGGGCTGCTGCGCCGCTGCGAGGCCAGCCGCACCTGCCCGCGCATCATGCAAACGGATAGCGAGTTCGAATATTTCGGCGCCCGCGGATCACTGACCGTCACCGACCCGAGCGGCGGCCATATCGCATTGCCGCCCGGCGTGCGCGCCTACATGATGACCGGGCACCCGCATTACGCCACCGCCGATGCCTGGGCGGCGCGCGGTGCGGTCTGCGCCAATCCGGTGAACCCGCTGCAGGCCGGCGCCCCCATGCGGGCGCTGATGGTGGCGCTGGAGGCCTGGATGCGCGATGGGGTGGAGCCGCCGGCCTCCCGCACGCCCAGCGTGGCCAATGCGACGCTGGTGCCCGCCGGGCCCTTGGGCCGGCTGATGAACAATGACCAGGCCGCCGCCGGGGCGCCCAGCCTGGCCAGCGCCTTCACCGCGCTGCCGGGGATGGTGCTGCCCACCAGCCTGACGCCTGCGCCGCTGCTCGACACCACCAGCGACCCGGCGCGGGTGATGGGCGCCTATCCTATTCTGCTGCCGCGCGCGGATGCTGATGGCAATGCGCTGGCGGGCATTCGTCTGCCGGTGATCGAGGCGCCGCGCGCCACCTATACCGGCTTCAACCCCCGGGCCGCGGGCTATGGCGAGGGGGCGCTCTGCACCAATATGGGCAGCGCGCTGCCGCTCGCCGCCACCCGCGCCGCGCGCGAGGCGGCCGGCGACCCCCGCCCCTCGATTGAAGAGCGCTGGCCGGGCGATAGCTACGTCACGGCGGTACAGGCCAGTGCGGCGAAGCTGGTGGCCGAGCGTCTGCTGCTGACCGAGGATGCCGAGGCCATGGTTGCGGCGGCGCGGGCAGGGACGTTGGCGCGGCTGAGGTAATGTCGAGAGTCCGGTAGGCGGCAAAGCGCGCCGCCATTCGGCATGCTGGCGGCGGCGAGGGTCGAGATTCTGGCGCGGCTCAGAGAGCGTCGTCAGGCCGAGGGGCGGCGAAGAGCGCCGTCAGCTCGGCATAGTCGCGATAGCCGCAGCGGGCGATGGTCTGCGCGGCCACCGCGTCAAAATGGCCATTGTTCAGCACCGCCTCGGCGATATGCACGCCCACCACCTGGCCGATGATCAGCCAGCCGCCGGTGGGTTGGCCGTCGAGATCGGTCATTTCCATGGCCTGCGTCACCCGGCATTCCAGCGCGGCGGGGCTGAGCGCCACGCGGGGCGGCTTGACCATGCGGCTGGGCGCTTCGGCGATGCCGGCGGCGGCGAATTCGGACACCCCCTCGGGCAGTGAGCCGGAGCTGGCATTCATCGCCGCGAAGAGCGGGCGGGTGGCGAGGTTGAAGACGAATTCACCGGTCTCAATCGCGTTCTTGGCGGAGTGTTTCAGGGTCTCCGAGGTGAAGGCCAGCAAAGCGGGCCGGGTATGGACCAGGTTGAAGAAGCTATAGGGCGCCAGATTGGGCCGCCCCTTTGTATCGAGGGTGGAAATCCAGCCGATCGGCCGGGGCGCGACAATCGCCTTCAGCGGGTCATGCGGCAGGCCGTGGCCGTGTTTCGGTTCATAAAACATGCGTCACCCCAGGAGCAGAATGCCAAGCACCGCGCCGCCACCCAGCATCCATAGCGGCGAGGCCTTGGTCAGAAACACGAAGCCCGCCGTGGCGGCGGTGAGGCCCATGGCCACCAGCGGCAGATTGCCCCAGGTGGCCAATGCCGTCTCCCCCAGCAGCAGGGCGGAGGCGGTGACGAGGCCGAGCGCCACGGGCACCATGCCGCGCTCCACCCGCCTGAGCCAAATGGCGCCGGTCAGCCGGGCGCGCATGGTGGCAAACCCCAGCGCCAGCAGCCCCGCCGGCCCGCACATGGCGATGGTGGCACCGAGCAGCCCGAGTGGCCCCGCGACATGCCAGCCAAAGACGCCCACCACCAGCACATTGGGCCCGGGCGAGGCCTGGGCCAGGGCATAGCTGCGGGCGAAGCTGGCATCATCCATCCAGCCATGCTCCTCGACGATCAGCCGGTGCATATCGCCCAGCACCGCGCTGCCGCCGCCCACCGCGATGATGGAGAGCTGGGCCAGGCCGGCCATAAGGGCGAGGAGGTCGGTCATCGCCGCGCCTCCAGATAGGCGGCGAGAATGCCCAGCGGTGCCAGGCCCAGAATGATCCAGGGCAGCGGCAGCCGCCACAGCGCGAGGCCAAGCGCGGTCAGACCGATCACCACCATCGGCGCCGAGGGCCGGGCGCCGCGCACCAGTTTGAACGCCGTGCCCAGCATCATGCCCGCCGCTGCCGAGGCCACCCCCGCCAGCGCGCCGCGCACCACGCCCAAATGGCCGAAACGGTCATAAAGCAGGCAGAGCATGGAGAGGATAAAGAGCGGCCCGGCAAACAGCCCGGCCACCGCCGCCGCCGCGCCGCGCACGCCGCAAAACCCGTGGCCGACGATGATGGCGGTGTTCATCGCATTGGGCCCGGGCAGCACCTGGCCCAGGCCCAGCCGCTCGGCGAATTCACGATCGGTCAGCCAGCCGCGCTTTTCCACCAGCATGCGGCGCGCCCAGGCATTGGCGCCGCCGAAGCTGGAGACCCCCACCTGAAAATAGGCGGTGAAGAGGTGTTTCGCGCTGGGCCTCACCGGGGCAGCAACTGCTCCGCCAGGGTGGACCAATAGCTGGCGCCGGTGGCCAGCACCTCATCGTTGAAATCGTATTTCGGGTGGTGCAGGCCTGGGTCGGTATCGGTGCGGCCGCCGCCGATCATGATGTAGCTGCCGGCCTTGGCCTCCAGCATGAAGGCGAAATCCTCGCCGCCCATGGTGGGTTGTTCCATGTGGATCACCCGCGCCTCGCCGGCCACGGCGCGGGCGGCTTTGAGTGTGAGCTGGGTGCTCTCAGGGTCATTGATGGTGGCCGGGGTGTAGCGCACAAAACTGCATTCGGCGCTGGCACCAAAGGCGTTGGCGATGGTGGGCACGAGGTGCAGGAAGCGGGCCTTCAGCAGCTCCCCCACCTCGGGCTTGAACCAGCGCGCGGTGCCCTGCATGTGGACGCTGTCGGGGATCACATTATGGGTGAAGCCGCCCTTGATGTGGCCGATGGTGATGACGCCGGCCTCCACCGGCTCGACATTGCGGGCCACGATGCTTTGCAGGCCCTGGACGATGGCGGCGGCCACCATGATGGGGTCCACGCCCTCATGCGGCATGGCGCCATGCGCGCCACGGCCCTGCAGGCTGATCTCCAGATTGGCCACGGCGGCCATGATCGGCCCCTCGCGCCAGGCGAATTGCCCGGCGGGCAGACCGGGCCAATTGTGCATGCCAAAGACGCGGCTGACCGGGAAGCGCTCGAAAATACCGTCATTGACCATGACGCCGGCGCCGCCGGCATTTTCCTCGGCCGGCTGGAAGATCAGCACGACCGAGCCTGAGAAATTGCGCGTCTCGGCCAGGTAGCGCGCGGCGCCGAGCAGCATGGTGGTGTGGCCATCATGGCCGCAGGCATGCATTTTGCCCGGGGTTTGCGAGGCCCAGGCCGCGCCGGTGAGTTCTTCCACCGGCAGGGCATCCATATCGGCGCGCAGGCCGATGGCGCGGCCATTCGGCCCGCCCTGGCCATGGATGACGCCAATGACGCCGGTGCCGGAGAAGCCGGTGACCACTTCGTCACAGCCGAATTCGCGCAGGCGCTCGGCCACGATGCCCGCGGTGCGGTGCTCCTGGAAGCCCAGCTCCGGGTGCATGTGGAAATCCCGCCGCCATGCGGTGAGTTCGGGGTGGAATTCGGCAATACGGTTGATCACAGGCATGGGGTTGCTCCGGCGGCGCTTGATGGTGGGGTTATGATCGCCATCTGCATGGCCTGACAAGAAAGGTTTCGAAGGATGATACTCAAGGCATTGGCTGCGCCGCTGATGGTGGCGCATGTGGTGGTGGGCAGCGCCTTCACCGCGGGCGCCTTGGCCGGGGCCGCGGGCGTGGTTGGGATTTGCGCGCTGCGCCGCCGGCTCAAGGAGAAGAAGGCCGAAACATCTGGCGAAGACCTTCTGCCAGCGGCATAGGGTTCACCCCCAGGGCCTCGCGCATCGCGGTGATGTCGAAGGCCTTGTCCTCGGTCAGGCGGCGGATTTCGTCGGGGCCGATGCGCGGCAGGCCGGGCAGGCGGGTGAGGGGGCTGGCGGCCATCAGCGCCCAGGCCGGCAGCGGCAGCACCGGGCGCGGGCGCAGGCCGCAGGCGCGGGCGATGGCGGCGCAGAAGGCGGCATAGGTCATCGCCTCGGGGCCGGCGATGGTGATGGCGCCTTGGGCGGTGCCGCGCAGCGCGGCCAGCACGCAGGCGCTGACATCCGCTTGATGGATGGGCTGCACCAGGCTGGCGCCGCCATTGGGCAGCGGCAGGACGGGCAGGCGGCGCATCAGGGCGGCCAGGCGCTGGACGTTATTCTCGCCCTCGGCGCCATAGATCATGGTGGGATGCAGCATCACGCCCGAGCGGCCGCTGGCCAGGAAGGCGGCCTCACCCGCGCGCACGCCATTGCCATGCGCGTCCGGCCAGCGCGAGAAGCGCCGCGTGCTGCCCAGGAAGACCAGCCGCGCCCCGGGCGGGCTGGCGTCGATGACCGCGCCGGCATGGCGGGCATGGGCGGTGGCGATGATGTGCGTGGCATCCGCCAGCGCCCGGCGCAGCGCATCGGGCTGTTGGAGATCGGCGATGCGCGGCGCCATGGGCAGGCCGGTGGCCGCCCAGCGCTGGGCATCGCGCACCACCGGAATAGAGCCCGGCAGCGCCCGGGCCAAGGCCGCGCCCGAGCGCCCGGAGGCGCCGATGATGGCGATGCGTTCAGCCACCATCGGCACGCAGGAAGCGCAGATCGGCCCCATCCGGCGCCTGCATCACCTGCTCATGCACCAGCCTGTCCCAGCCGCGCTTGGGGGCGGGGGCGGGGGCCCAGGCGGCGCGGCGGGCGGCGATTGTGGCTTCATCCACCAGCAGGTCCAGGCTGCGGTGTTTGACTGAGAGGCGGATACGGTCGCCGGTTTCGGCAAAGGCCAGGGGCCCGCCGGCCGCGGCTTCGGGCGCGATATGCAGCACCACGGTGCCGAAGGCGGTGCCGGACATGCGGCAATCGCTCATCCGCACCATGTCCTTCACGCCCTGGCGGCCGAGTTTTTTCGGGATGGGCAGGTAGCCGGCCTCGGGCATGCCGGCGGGGGAGAGGGGGCCGGCGTTTTTCAGGATCATGATGGTGTTGGCGTTCACATCGAGCGCCTCGTCATCAATGCGCGCGGCGAGGTCTTCGACGCCGTTGAAGACCATGCATTCGGCCTCATGCTCGAAGAGCGATTCGGTGGCGGCGGAGCGTTTGAGGATGGCGCCATCGGGGGCGAGCGAGCCAAACAGCGCGACCAGCCCGCCGACGGGCGAAACCGGGTTTTCCCGCGCCTTGATGTACTGACGGTCAACGAAATGCGTGCCGTCGCCGATGCGCTCCGCCAGCGTTTTGCCATAGACGTCGCGGGCGTCGAGGTGCAGCAAGTCGCGGATTTCCCATAACAGGGCGCGCATGCCGCCGGCGAAGTGGAAGTCTTCCATATAGCCTTCGCCGGTGGGCTTGAGGTCGACCAGCACCGGGGTTTCGTCGCTCATTTCATCGAGGCGCTTGAGGTCCACGCGAAGGCCGGCGCGGCCGGCGATGGCAGCCAGATGCACCAGCGCATTGGTGGAGCCGCCGAGCGCGAGCAGCACGCGCATGGCGTTTTCCACCGCTTCGATGGTGAGGATTTCCGAGGGCCGCAGTTTTAGGCCCATGGCGAGGCGGCCGGCCTCCTCGGCGATACGCAGACGGTCTGAATGCACCGCGGGGGCGCTGGCACCTTCGAGCGGCATGAAGCCGAGGGTCGCAACCAGGCAGGCCATGGTGCTGGCCGTGCCCATCACGCCGCAGGTGCCGGCGGTGACGGCGAGGGCGTTTTCGACCTCATTGATCCGCTCTTCGGAGACATCGCCCGAGCGGTAGCGCGCCCAGTAGCGCCGGCAATCGGTGCAGGCGGCCAGGCGCTCGCCCTGGTAGCGATTGGCGCTCATTGGGCCGGTGACGAGCATGACGGCGGGCACATCGGCCGAGACGGCGGCCATGAGTTGCGCCGGCACCGTTTTGTCGCAGCCGCCGACGAGCACGACGCTGTCCATTGGCTGGGCCGCCACCATCGCCTCGGTGTCGAGCGCCATGAGGTTGCGGTAATGCATGGAGCAGGGGGTGAGGAAGGGCTCGCACAGGCTGATGGTGGGGAAGGCCATGGGCAGGCCGCCGGAGAGCATCACGCCGCGCTTCACCGCCTCGATCAGATCGGGCACGGAGCGGTGGCAATTGTTGAGGTCGCTCGCGGTATCGACGATGCCGACCACGGGGCGCGAGAGGGCGTCCTTGGAATAGCCCATGGAGGCGGCGAAGCTGCGGCGGAGGTAGAGGGCGAATTCGCGGTCGCCATAATTGGCGGCGTTGCGGCCTAGGCCGTGCGGGGCGGGGGGTGGTGTGTCGTTCATGAGGGTATTTTGGGGCAGAAGGCGGGGTTCGTCACCCTGGTGGGTGCTGGGGGGTGGTTGCCTAGCCTAGTGCCAGGAGACATTTCACCTATAAAGGTATTATTTCCTTGACAGACGCTCCATTATCGAATATATTGCGAATTCAACATAGAGCCTGGCCACATGCCTGCACCCAATCCTCACACTGCTCTGGGAGCGTCAGTCGGTAATGAGCAGACCAACGCCCATGCCGATATCCTCTGGGTCAAGCAGGCGCTGCGCGACCTAGGCCGTTACAACCCGCAGCGGGAGACGCTGCCCTTTATCGACAGGATGTTGCTCGAAGCGGTGCGGGCCTATCAGCGGGACCGAGGCTTGCGGGTGGATGGGCTGCTGCGGCCGGGCGGGCCGACTGAGGCATGCCTGAGGGTGGAATGCGCCCGCGTGCCGCGCAGGCCCCTGCCATGAGCGATACATCGAATGATGGCGAGGCGGATGTTGGTTCGCCGCCCAGCGCCGGCGGGCAGTTTTTCGACACGGTCGGATCGGTTTTCCGTGGTCTCGGTTTCGACACCGCGGCCGATAATCTCGCCCGCTATCGCAGCGGGGTTGGCGGAACGCATGTTTATTCGAATGCGGAAATTGCGCGGCATGGCCCTCTGCTTCGGTATGAAGATCAGAACCGGAGTATGTTCGAGTCGTTTTCATTTGTTGGTGAAAATGATAGAGGAAATCCCACTGGAGTCCTCCAAAATATTCGTGATGGAGAGATGGTCAATTATCATGATAATTTTCTTTCCTCTGGTACGCCGCATTGGCCCTCCACCTATCTTGCGTTTGGCCGAACCGGCGTATTGTCAAAATTGACAGGTACGGCGAGGCGCGATGGCGATAATATATTTATTGACGGCGAGGTGACGCATGATTTTAACGGCGGAAATAATCAGGGGGGCGAGTTATTCGATTTCAATCCTGGCCAGCCAGGTCGGCGCTCCGCGACCGAGGCTGAAGCGGCGGGTGAGGCGCGCCCTTTCACCATGCATATGGACCGCCGGCAGACGGTCTCGGCCCTCGCCCGCTACGAACCAAACGGGCTGCTGACCTTGCAGCGGGTGGATTGGGGGGCTGTTCGTTGAACCCATGGCGCAAATGGCGCGGATTGCACCCGGTGCAGCGCTGGGCGTTGCGGGTTGCGGCACTGGTTGTGTTCCTGCATGTCGCGCCGGTCTGGCCCTATATCCCGCGCTGCATTGACGAGGCGAGCATCTTCCAACCGCCGCGTCTGCGGCCTGAGGCCTTGGCTGAGACCTCTGCCACCATGTCCAGCACCTGGTTGCTGCATATCGTCTTCGCCGGCCGCATCTGGGTGACGCCGGCGCATACCACCGACATCCAAGGGCGGTGGTCCTCGGGCGCGTGGAATATGGAGCGTCTGATCGTCCGAAGCATCGCCAGCGGCTTGTCGGATGATGGCACGCGCTTTGAGCCGCCGGCCGCTTTGACTCAAGCGATCGCCAACCGTCGCCAGGAGGCGCGCGAACACCGTCGTTACGACAACAATCCCTATTGGAGTGAGGGCATGGAATACTGGGATTGCGCCGTGCAGCGCGCGGCATTCCTGCCGGATTGATGGGTAGACCGTTGAACCCATGGCGCAAATGGCGCGGATTGCATCCGGTGCAGCGCTGGGCGTTGCGTATCACGGCCCTGGTTGTGTTCCTGCATGTTGCGCCAGTCTGGCCCTATATCCCGCGCTGCATTGACGAGGCGAGCATCTTCCAACCGCCGCGTCTGCGGCCGGAGGCCTTGGCTGAGACCTCTGCCACCATGTCCAGCACCTGGTTGCTGCATGTCGTCTTCGCCGGCCGCATTTGGGTGACACCGGCGCATAGCATCGACATCGAGGGGCGGTGGTCTTGGGGCGCGCAGGATATGGAGCGTCTGATCGTGCGAAGCATCGCCAGCGGCGTGATGGTGGATGGCACGCGCTTCGAGCCGCCGGCCGCTGTGATCCAGACGCTCGTCAACCGTCGCCAGGAGGCGCGCGAAACCCGCCGTCACGACAACAACCCTTATTTGCGTGAGGGCATGGAATATGACCACCGCCCTGTGCAGCGCGCGGCATTCCTGCCGGATTGATCGGCAGCCCGGGCGTTGCGGTATCATATTACCACAGCAAAAAATCCCAGTTTCCGCTTGACCTGCAGGCCTGCGCCCGGCATATCGCGCCATCCTATCTGCTCAGGCGAAAGTTCAATGCTTCAAACCCAGACCACTTCCATCAAGCCGGCCGACGTCCAGAAGGGCTGGATCTTGGTCGATGCCGATGGCCTCGTTCTTGGTCGGCTCGCGACCATCGTGGCCAATCGGCTGCGCGGCAAGCACAAGCCCACCTTCACCCCGCATGTCGATTGCGGTGACCATGTGGTCATCATCAATGCCGACAAGATACGGGTGACGGGCAATAAGGCCGAGCAGAAGGTGTTTTATTGGCACACCGGCTTCGCTGGCGGCATCAAGGGCCGTTCGCTGGCCGAGCGCCTGGCCGGCAACCACCCCACCTCGGTGATCGAGAAGGCGGTGGAGCGGATGATCACCCGCGGGCCGCTGGGCCGCAAGCAGATGAAGAACCTGCATGTCTATACCGGCGCCGAGCACCCGCATGCCGGTGCCCAGCCGGTGGCGCTGGATGTCGGCGCCATGAACCGCAAGAACAAGATTGGTTGAGCGTCCGATGAGCGAACAAGTCTCCTCCTCCCTGGCTGACCTCAAGACGATGGTCGCCGGCACGCCGGCCGCCGCCGTCATGGAAGCCGCCATCAAGCGCGAGCCGAAGCGCGACCCGCAGGGCCGCAGCTACGCCACCGGCAGCCGCAAGAACGCCGTGGCCCGCGTCTGGGTGAAGCCCGGCAAGGGCTCCATCACGGTCAATGACAAGCCGGCGAGCCAGTATTTTGCCCGCCCCGTGCTGCGCATGATCATCACCCAGCCCTTCCTGGTGGCTGATCGCTATCAGGCGTTTGACGTGGTCTGCACCGTGGTCGGTGGCGGTCTCTCCGGCCAGGCCGGCGCCGTGCGCCACGGCATTTCCCGCGCCCTGGTGAATTACGAGCCCGATCTGCGCGGCATTCTGAAGAAGGCCGGCTTCCTGACGCGCGACAGCCGCTCGGTCGAGCGCAAGAAGTACGGCAAGATGAAGGCCCGACGTAGCTTCCAGTTCAGCAAGCGCTAAGCCCTCGCGGACGGGCTTTGCGCCCGCCGCATGGCGAGACATCCACGAGGGCGGGTCCGCGAGGGCCCGCCCTTCTTGCTTTTGCACCACCATCGACCCACCATCCCGACCGAGGAGCAAGCCATGACCCACAGCGTCTTCATCGACGGCGAAGCCGGCACCACGGGCCTACAAATCCGCGAGCGTCTCGCCCACCTGCCGCATATCGCGCTGCGTTCGCTGCCCGATGCGCTGCGCAAGGACGAGGCCGCCAAGCGCGCCCTGATGGCCGAGGTGGATGTGCTCATCCTCTGCCTGCCCGATGTGGCGGCGCGGGAGAGTGCCGCGATGGCGGCGAGCCTGGGGCAACGGGCGCCGCGCATCATTGATGCCTCCACCGCGCATCGCATTCATCCGGATTGGGTTTATGGCCTGCCGGAGATTTCTCCGGCGCAGGCGGCGGCCATTGCGGCCGCACCGCGCGTTTCGGTGCCTGGCTGCTACCCCACCGGCCCCATCCTGTTCCTGCGGCCGCTGGTGGCGGCGGGGATCATCCCGGCCGATTTCCCGATCAGCGTGAATGCGGTCTCCGGCTATACCGGCGGCGGCAAGGCGATGATTGCGGAATACGAAGCCCGGCGCGGCAATGATTTCGAGCTGTATGGCCTGGGCTTTGAGCACAAGCATGTGCCCGAATTGCAGCATTATTCCGGCCTGACCCGGCGGCCGATCTTCATCCCCAGCGTGGCGGATTACGCCCAGGGCATGCTGGACAGCATCCCGCTGCATCTGGATGCGCTGCCGGGGGCGGTGACGGTCGCCGATATCCTCGCCTGCCTCACCGCCCATCATGCTGGCAGCGATTATGTGCGGGTGATCAGCGGTGACGCCAAGGACCGGCTGGAACCGCAGGCGCTGAACAACACCAACCAGATCGAATTGCGGGTCTATGGCCATGAGGGCCTGCGGCAGGCGCTGCTGGTCGCGCGCTATGACAATCTGGGCAAGGGCGCCTCGGGGGCGGCGGTGCAGAATTTGGGGCTGATGCTGGGCGTCGCCGTTGAAACGAGGTTGGCAGCATGAGCCACGGTCCGCTTTATCCCTTCGAAGGCAAGCTGCCTGCGGTGGATGCCACCGCCTGGGTGGCCCCAACTGCGGCCTTGATCGGCGATGTCACGATCGGCCCGCAGACCAATATCTGGTATCATTGCGTGTTGCGGGGCGACACCAATTTCATCCTGATCGGCGCGCGGACCAATATCCAGGATGGCACGATCATCCACGTCAATGCCGCCCACCAGCCCACCCGCATCGGCGATGATGTGACGGTGGGCCATGCCGCCATCATCCACGCCTGCACCCTGGAGCACCGCGCCTTTATCGGCATGGGGGCCACGGTGCTGGATGATGCGGTGGTGGAGGAGGGCGGCGTGCTGGCTGCGGGCTCTGTTCTGCCGCCGGGCAAGCGCATCGGTCGGCTGGAATTGTGGATGGGCAATCCGGCCAAGCTGGTGCGGGTGCTGACACCCGAGGCGCGGGCCGGCTTTGACCGCACGGCGACGCATTACGTTGAATTGTCGGGCCGGCATCGGGCATCCCTGGCCTGACTTGGCACCAGGCGGCGGCGTCACCACATCGGGGCAAGAAGAGGAGGAAGAGCTTCATGCGCGGCTTCGTCGTCACCCTGGCACTGCTGCTACCCTTGATGGGCTGCGGGCCGCTCTCGCCCAGCGCTTCGCTGCCCTATGACGCGGCACTCGGCGCTGCCGACCCCATGCGGGGGGCGATTTTCAGCAGCGCCTATGCCTTCAACAATCCCGGTGGCCTGGCGAACCCCGCCATCGCTGCGCGGGCGGCGGCCAATGTTGAATTCCTCGCCGTCAGCCTGCCGCATGATGTGCGCTATGGCTCCAGCCCCACCGTGAATCTGCAATTGGCGGCGGCGCGGCAGGAGGTGCATGGCGCGCTGGGCATTGCCGAGGGCGCTGACCCGCAATTGGTGGTCAATGCTCTCTACGTCGCATCGCGCGCGCTGGGCGCTGGTGACACTGCCGCGGCCGAGCGCGCCCTGGCGCCGCCGGTCTTCAGCAATGGCGGCGAAACCCTGCGCCGCCTCTCCGCCATGGGCCGCTTGCCCCGCACGGCGGAGGCCACGGCGATGGCCGAGCGCGAGCATCTGCGCATCGAGCAGGAGCGCATCAATTCTCAATCCAGCGGCGATAGCAGCGGCCGGAACTGAGCCCATTCCAAGGACATACGCCATGCGCCTGAGCCCAGCCCTTTTTGCCCTGCTGGCAACCCTCGGTGCCTGCGATGAAGTGCGGCAGCGGCCTGTCTCCCCGCCGGCGGGGTTGGATGCCGGTGGGGATCCGATACGCGGTGGGCCGGAGGCGCTGGTGCGGGCATTTGGCGATCGCGGCCACGGCCTCACCGGCCGGCCGGCCGAAATGGCGCTGGCCCTTGCCCGGCTGGAATACCTCACCGATGCGATGGAGCGTGAGCGCGCCCTCACGGCCGTGCCGCCGAGTGTGCGGTTTGAGATGATCGGCGCCCGGCGCGAGACCCGCGCCGCGCTGGGCATGGCCGAGACGGTGCCGCCGGCCCGCGCGGTTGAAGCGCTGCTGGCCACCAGCCGCGCCCTGCAACGTGGTGACGACGCCGCGGCCAATGCGGCCATCGCCCCGGTGGTCAGCCCGGAGGGGTTGCCGCCGCTGGGCCGGCTGGCCGATATGGGCGGGCTGCCGCAGGCCGCCATCGCCACCACCACCCTGCGTGACGAGATCCAGCGGCTGGATCTTGAGAATGGCTGGGGTGCTGTGCCCATGCTCAACTCAACAGGCTTTAGCGGCATGACCACCAGCGGCTTGGGCGGCAATACCGACCGCTGATAAGAGCATGTTCAAGCCTTGCGGCTTCGCGAGGCGGCTCGGACAAAGCAGCAAAACAAGGCCTAAAGCCGTTTCAGCCTGTTTGCTTTCGGTGAAACGGGCCTAGTCCCGCAGCAAGGGGCAGGTCAGGCAATGCGGGCCGCCGCCGCCCAGGGTGAAGAGTGACAGCGCGGGGTCGAGCACTGTGAGGCCCTCGGCGCGCAGGGCGGCGTTGAGGCGGGTGGATTCGCGGGCCGAGATCACCTGCTCCCCGCCGAGCGCCAGGATATTGCAGCCCAGGCGCATCGCCTCGGCATAGGTGACCGGCAGCACGCGGATGCCATGGCCGGTGAGCCAATCGATAAAGCCCGGATCGAGCACCTCGGTGCAGGCAACGGCGAGGCCGGGGGCGGCCATGCAGAACAGCACATCGAGATGCAGGAAATGCTCATCGAAGCGCTCCAGGCGCACCTCCCAGCCCTCGGCGCGCAGCCAGCAGGCGAGTTGGCTGGCGCCGGCCTCATCGGTGCGGCCGCCGCTATGGCCGATGAGGGCGAGGCCGGGGCGGATGATATGGATATCGCCGCCCTCCAGCGTGCCGGCCGAGGAGAGGCGCCAGAACTGGCCATCGTGAAAGCGATGCAGGGCGGCGTATTCGCCACGCCGCTGCGGCCGTTCCAACTGGCAGAGCACGGCGCCCCAGGGCGTCATCACGCTCTGGTCGCGGGTATAGGCCATATAGGGCAGATGGGGTTCGGGGGCGAGAATATGCACCCGCGCGCCTCCCTGCTGCAGCGCATCCACCAACTCGGCATGCTGGGCGGCGAGTTGTGCGGCGGTGGGCGGCTGGCCGCCCTCCTCCAGCACGCGGCGGACGATGCTGTTGGTGGGTATCCACCGGTAATGCGTGGGCGGGCAGACCAGCACCTCGCGCAGGGGACCCGTTTCGGATGCGACATTCCACATCCAGCTAGGCTAACCCCGGCATGGTGGGGCGCCTATACGCCGGCGTTGCATTCCAGCCTCGCGCCTGGCTAGCCTGCTGCAAAACGGAGGAAACCCAATGCGTATCCTGTGGCTGGCCATGCTGTGCATGGCGGTGGTGCTTCCTGCGCATGCGCAGGCGCCGATCACCCTGATTGTCAATTTCGTTGCCGGCGGGCCGTCGGATCTGATGGGCCGGCTGCTGGCGCCGGAATTGTCGCAGCGCCTGGGCACCCAGGTGCTGATCCGCAATTCGATCGGTGCGGCGGGCGGCATTGGCGCGGCCGAGGCGGCGCGGGCGCGGCCGGATGGCACCACGCTGCTGCTCAGCCCGATCGGCGCCATGGTGATCCAGCCGAATTTCCGTGCCGACCTGCCCTATCGGCCGAGCGACCTCGCACCGATCTGCCAGATCGCCGATACGCCGGTGGTGATGATGTCCGCCCCTGGTGGCCCCCGCAGCCTGGCCGAGGTGGAGGCGCGGGCGCGTCAGGCTGGTGGCGCTTTCAATTACGGCTCAACCGGCCCCGGCAGCATGCCGCATATCGCCACCGTGGCACTGGCCCGCAGTATGGGGGTGGCGATGACCCATATCCCGTTTCGCGGCAATGCTGAGGCCATCGTCTCGCTGATGCGCGGCGATACCTCGATCTTCGCCGATCAGCCCGGCACGCTGCGGGCCAATAATCTGCACCCGGTGGCGATCTTCGCCGAGAGCCGGGTGGCGGAATTTCCGCAGACGCCGACGCTGCGCGAGCAGGGCCATGATCTGGTCTATTCCATTTGGTCGGGCATTTACGCGCCGGCGGGCGTGGCGCCGGAATTCATCGCCCGCGTTGATGCCGCCTGCGCCGAGGCGCTGCGCGTGCCGGCGGTGGTGGAGGGTTTTTCTCGCCTGGCCACGCCCATCATCTATCGCAATGCTGCCGAGTTTGCCGCATTCAACCAGGCGGAGTTGGAAAAATTCCGCGGCGTTATTGCGGCGGCGGGAATCCGCCCGGGGGATTGATGCGGCGCGCGGTGGGTCCTAGCGTCTTGCGCAGCGTTCATTGATCAGGAGGAAGCGCATGGCGAATAAAGTGAAAGAAATGTGGGCCGCCAATAAGGCGGTGGTGAATGGCTGGCTGGCCATTCCCTCGGCCTTTTCGGCCGAGATGTATGCGCAATGCGGCTGGGACAGCGTGACTGTCGACATGCAGCATGGTGTGCAGGATTATCAGAGCTGCGTGGCGTGCTTTCAGGGCATGCAGCCGCACAATGTCACCCCCATGGTGCGCGTGCCCTGGCTTGAGCCCGGCATCATCGGCAAGGTGCTCGATGCCGGCGCCTATGGCGTGATCTGCCCGATGGTGAACACCGCCGAAGAAGCCCGCGCCCTGGTGCAGTACAGCAAGTATCCGCCCAAGGGCACGCGCAGCAACGGCCCGATCCGCGCCGGCAGCTATGGCAGCTCGGGCAACTACCAGAAGACCGCGAATGACGAGATTCTGGTGATCCCGATGATCGAGACGCAGACCGCGCTCGACAATCTGGAAGCCATCCTCGATGTCCCGGGCATTGATGGCATTTATATCGGCCCGTCTGACCTGGGCTTCTCGCTCGGCATGGAGCCGAAGCTGGACCGCGAAGAGCCCGAGATCATGGCGATCTACAAGCGGCTGCTGAAGGAGACCAAGAAGCGCGGTATCGCGGCTGGTCTGCACAATGGCACCGCCGCCTATGCCAATAAGATGATCAAGATGGGCTTCAAGCTGGTGACCATCTCGAACGAGGTTGGCCTGATGCAGGTGGCCGCCAAGGCCGCCGTGATCGAAGCGCGCGGCAGCAAGAAGTAAGCGTCTTGAGCATGATGCGTTGAGGCGAACGCGCCGAAGCGCTGAATCATCCTCTCAACAATGGCCAGACCACGCGGCGTGAACGCAGCGTGGTCTGGCAATGGTGCAGGGCGGCTAGCCGCCCCGCACCGCCTGCCAGGCCAGGAAGAAGGCCAGCAGGCCCAAACCCACCGAGGCCAGCACATAGCCAGCGCCCAGCCAGGGCGAGCGTTCGAGCAAGAGGCCGGTCTCCAGCGAGAAGGCGGAGAAGGTGGTGAAACCGCCCAGCACGCCGGTCACCAGAAAGAGCCGGAAATTGCCGGAAACACCCAGCCCGGCCAGCACGCCGATGACGCCGCTGCCCAGAATATTCACCCCCAGCGTGCCCCAGGGAAAGCCCGGCGTGTTCAGCGCCAGCCCAATCCAGTAGCGCAGCACCGAACCGAGTGCGCCGCCCAGGCCCACCAGAAATATGCTCATCGTTTTCTCCTCGCCGCGTTCCAGCGGGCCATGCGTTCGCCTATCGCCGCCTCGGCACCGCGGTCGCTGGGGGTGTAGAAGCTTTGCCGCGCCATGCCATCGGGGAAATAATTCTGGCCGGAGAAGGCCTCCTCCGCGTCATGATCGTATTGGTAGCCGGCACCATAGCCGAGTTCCTTCATGAGCTTGGTCGGCGCATTGAGGATATGGGCGGGCGGCATCAGCGAGCCGGTTTCCTTGGCGGCGCGCATGGCAGCACCGAAGGCTTTGTAGACGGCGTTGGATTTGGGCGCAGTGGCCAGATGCAGCACCAATTGCGCCAGCGCCAATTCACCCTCGGGGCTGCCCAGGCGCTCATAGCCCTCCCAGGCGGCAATGGCGAGCGGCAGGGCGCGCGGGTCGGCGGCCCCCACATCCTCGGCGGCGAAGCGCAGCAGGCGGCGGGCGATGTAGCGCGGGTCCTCGCCACCGGTCAGCATGCGGGCGAACCAGTAGAGCGCCGCATCAGGGTCACTGCCGCGCATGGATTTGTGCAGGGCGGAGATGAGGTTGAAATGCTCCTCCCGATCCTTGTCATAGAGTGCGGCGCGGCGGGCGAGAAGGCTTTGCAGTGCAGCCACATCCAGCGCCGCGCCGGGCGGGATGGCGAGGAGTTGCTCGGCCAGGTTCAGCAAGTAGCGGCCATCGCCATCGGCCATGGCGCACAGAGCGGCGCGGGCCTCTTGGGTGAGGGGCAGGGGGCGGGCTTCCAGGGCTTCGGCCCGGCTGAGCAGGCCTTCCAGCGCCGCCTCATCCAGCCGGGTCAGCACCAGCACCTGGCAGCGTGACAGCAGCGCGCCATTCAGCGCGAAGCTGGGATTTTCCGTGGTGGCGCCGACCAGGGTGATGGTGCCATCCTCGACGAAGGGCAGAAACCCATCCTGCTGGGCGCGGTTGAAGCGGTGCACCTCATCGACAAAGAGCAGCGTGCGGCCGCGGCGGCGCCCGGCCTCCTCGAAGGCTTTTTTGAGGTCCGCCACGCCCGAGAAGACGGCGGAGATGGCGTGGAAATGCAGCCCCGCCGCCTCGGCCAATAACCGGGCGATGGTGGTCTTGCCCACGCCGGGCGGGCCCCAGAGGATCAGGCTGGGCAGCGAGCCGCGCGCCAGCATGGCCCGCAGCGCACCGGTGGGGCCGAGCAGCGCCTGCTGGCCCACCACCTCACCGAGGTTGGCCGGGCGCAGCCTATCGGCCAGCGGGCGGGGGCCGGCGCGCGGTGCCGGCACAGGCTCGGCTGCTGCGCCGAAGAGATCGCTTTCCAGGTGACGTGGTTCGGCCATGGCGGCATCATGCCGCAAAATTGGGAGAGAGACATGCTCACACGCCGCGCCCTTGTTCTGGCTGCCTTGGCCACGCCTGCCTTGTCGCAGACCTGGCCGGTCCGGCCGCTGCGGATGATCGTATCCTTCCCGCCCGGCGGCAGCACCGATGTGGTGGCGCGGCTCATCACGCCGACCATCGAGCGGGTTCTGGGCCAGGCGGTGGTGATTGAGAATCGCGGCGGCGCCAATGGCGCGCTGGGGGCCGCCGCCGCCGCCCAGGGGCCGGCCGATGGCTATACCTGGCTGCTGGATGCCGGGGGTGCTGCGACCAACCAATTCCTGATGCGTGGACTGGGCTTTGAGTATGAGCGGGCCTTGGCGCCGGTGACGCAACTCACCCTTTTGCCCTCGGTGCTGATGGTGCGCGCCGATAGCCCGCACAACACCCTGGCCCGGCTGGTGGCGCATTTGCGGGCCAATCCGGGGCGGGAGAGCTATGGCTCCTCGGGCACTGGCACCGGGGCGCATCTCTCGGGCGCGCTGCTGATGCGGCGCGCGGGCACCGAGGCGCAGCACATTCCCTATCGCGGCGGCGCGCAGCAGATGACGGCGATGCTGACCGGCGAGACGCTGTTTGCCTTCTCGACGCTGGCGGTGCCGGCGCCGCTGCTGGCCGAGGGGCGGCTGACCGCCATTGCGGCTTCTTCTGCCGAGCGCATCCCCGGCTATGACAATGTCGGCACCGTGGCCGAGCAGGGTGTGCCGGGCTTTGACATGGTGGATTTCCATCAGATTTCGGCGCCGATCGGCACGCCGGCGGCGATGATCACCCGCATGGCCGAGGCAGCGGCGGAGGCGATGCACAGCCCGGCCTTGGCTGCGCGTTTTCAGCTGCTGGGCCTGATCCCGCGTGCGCGCGGGCCGGAGGATTTTGCCGCTTTTCTGGCCCAGCAAAGGCAGCGCATGGGCGAGGTGATCCGGGCCGAGGGGCTGGCCGCCTAGTGTCACCGCATTGACCCTCGCCTGCGCACTGGGCGCGGCGTAGGGTCGAGAAATGTTTCGCCGTTCCCTCCTGGCCATGCCGCTGGCCGGCGCCGCCCGGGCGCAATGGGCGCCCTCGCGGCCCATTCGCCTCATCATCGCCTTTCCGCCGGGGGGCAGCACCGATGTGCTGGGGCGGCTGATCGCGCCCTTGTTGGCGGCGCGGCTGGGCCAGCCGGTGGTGCCGGAGAATCGCAGCGGCGCGGCGGGGGCGGTGGGCTCTGGCTTCGTGGCCAGCGCGCCGGCGGATGGCCATACCATTCTGCTGGATAGTGGCGGGCAGGCGGTGAACCCCTATCTCATGCGGGGTCTGGGCTTTGACTATGTGACCGGCTTTGCCCCCATCACCCTTTTGGCGACGCTGCCGCTGGTGCTGGTGGTGCTGGCCGAATCGGGCATCACCACGCTGGCTGAATTGCTGGCCCGCGCCCGGGCCGAGCCGGCGGCCTATGGCAGCGTGGGGGTGGGCAGCCGCACCCATCTGGCCGGCGCGCTGCTGCTGCGCCGCGCTGGCATTGCCGGCACCCATGTGCCCTATCGTGGCGGCGCCGATCAGATCACGGCGCAGTTGCGGGGCGAGACCTTGTTTGGCTTCTCCTCGGTTGCCTTGACTGCGGCGCTGTTGCGCGAGGGGCGGCTGCGGGCGCTGGCTGTCTCCTCGCCCTTGCCGGCGCTGGCGCTGCCGGAGATCGCCCCGGTGGCCACCCAGGGTTTTCCGGGTTTTTCGATGATGGATTGGCTGGCGCTGCATGCCCCGGCGCAAACCCCGGCGCCGGTGGTGGCCCGGCTGGCCGAGGCTGCTGCTGCTGCGATGGCCGAGCCGGCCATTCAGTCGCGCCTGGCTGATCTGGGCCTGCAGCCCGAGGCGCGCGGCCCCGCCGCACTGGCCGCCTTCCTGGCGGAGGAGCGCGCTTTGATGTCCGGTCTGATCGCGGCGGAAAATATCCGGCTGGATTGACGAAGCGGCCTGCCGCATAGGGGGGGCATGATCACCCGCCGCAGCCTCGCCCTTCTCAGCCTTGCCACCCCAGCCTTGGCGCAAGCCTGGGCGCCCAGCCGCCCGGTGCGCATCGTGGCCGGCTGGCCCGGCGGTGGCGCGGCCGATGCCTCGCTGCGGCTTGTGGCGCCGCATATGCAAACTGCGCTGGGGCAGAGTGTGGTGATTGAAAATCGCTCGGGCGCATCGGGCTCTATTGGCGCTGCGGCGGTGGCGCAGGCGGCGGGTGATGGGCATACGCTGCTGTTTGATGCGGCGGGGCAGGTCTCCAACCCCTTCCTCATGCGCGGGTTGTCGTTTGATTATTTGACCGCCTTTGTGCCGGTGACGGTGTTTGCGCTGCTGCCCAATTTGCTGGTGGTGCGCAGCGAGATGCCGTTTCGCAATGTGACTGATCTTGTGGCCCATCTGCGCGCCAATCCGGGGCGTGAGGCCTATGCCAGCACCGGCATTGGCATTGTCTCCCACCTGGCCGCGGTGATGTTCACCGCGCGGGAGAACCTCAATGTGACACATGTGCCCTACCGCGCCTCGTCGCAATCCATCCCGGGGTTGCTGGCGGGGGAGACGCTGTTCACCTTCAACACCACGCCCCTCGCGGCCCCGCAGGTGCGCGATGGCAAGCTGCGGGCGCTGGCGGTTACCACGCCGCATCGCATCCCGGCCTTTCCTGAGGTGCCGACGATGATCGAGCAGGGCTATGATGGGTTTTCGATCAATGAATGGCTGGGCCTTTTTGCCCCTGCCGGCACGCCGGCGGCCGCCGTGCAGCGCCATGCCGATGCCGCGGCACTTGGTTTGGCCGACCCCATGGTGCGCGACCGCCACGCCCTGCTGGGTATGGAGATCGTGGCCGGTGGCCCGGCTGCCATGGCGGATTTTCTGGCCGAGCAGCGCGCCCGGGTGGGCCGGTTGATCCGTGACAACAACATCCGCCTGGAGGGGTAGCGCGCCCCCGGCGAAACTGCTTTACGCGGCGCGTCACAGAAATTTCACGGGGACTCACATGCGCCTGGTCACTTTTTCTGACGGCAAAGCCACGCGCATAGGCGCATTGCAGGGCGATGCGGTGCTGGACATCACCGCCGCCGACCCCGCTTTGCCGAAGGATATGCTGGGGCTGATTGCCGGCGGTGCCGCGATGCTGGCCGCCGCGCGCGACGCTGCGGCGCGCGCCCCCGTGGTCGCTGCTGCGCGGCTGCTCGCGCCCATCCCGCGCCCGCCGAAGAATGTCTTTTGCGTCGGCAAAAATTACCATGAGCATGCGAAGGAATTCGCCGGTTCTGGCTTTGATGGCGGCGCGGCCAATGTGGTGCCGCCCTTCCCGGTGGTGTTTTCCAAGCCGCATACCAGCATCATCGCCACTGGCGAGGATATTCTGGCCGATATGGACCCCACCGGCGGCCTGGATTTTGAGGGCGAGTTGGCCTTCATCATCGGCACGGGCGGGCGGGGGATTTCCAAGGCGGATGCCCTGAAGCATGTCTTTGGCTATACCATCGTGAACGATGTCACCGCGCGGCATTTGCAGAAGCGGCATTCGCAATGGGTGCTGGGCAAGGGGCTCGACACTTTCTGCCCGATGGGGCCGGCCATTCTGACGGCTGATGAGGTGCCTGACCCCACGAAGTTGGAACTCACCACCTGGGTGAATGGCACCCGGCGGCAGCATGCGCCGGTCAGTGATCTCATCTTTGATATTCCCACCCTGATCGAGGCGATTTCGGCCGCCATCACGCTGGAGCCGGGTGATGTCATCGCCACTGGTACACCAGCGGGCGTGGGCATTGGCCTTAACCCGCCGGTGTTTATGCGGCGGGGCGATGTGGTGCGGATTTCGGTGACCGGGATTGGCGTGCTGGAGAATACCGTCCGCTAGGCGCGGGGCGCGCGCCCCTACTCTCTCCCTCCGAACGTCCCGGCCGCCTTCCAACCCAGTCAAACCCTACTCTCTCCCTCCGAACGTCCCGGCCCCTCCAATCGCAAAACAGGCTGCACAAAAACATGCGCAATCCTCGCCGTATTATGTTGGTTCGTCGCCGTTTATTGGCGGGGGTTGCGGTTGCGGGAGGCGTGGCCTCGGGTGGCGTGCAGGCGCAGGCTCCTGGCTGGCCGGGCGGGCGGAGCGTGACGATGGTGGTGGGTTTTCCGCCCGGTGGGCAGGCGGATGTTTCTGGCCGCCCCTTTGCTGCGGCGCTGGAGCGGGTGATCGGCGCGCCGGTGCCGGTGGTGAACCGGCCTGGGGCCTCGGGCGGGCTGGGCAATGCCTTTGTGGCCCGCGCGCCGGGGGATGGGCTGACGGTGTTGATGGCGCTGAGTTCCATGCTCATCCTGCCCGAGGCCGACCGCATCCATGGCCGCGTGGCGCAATACGAGATTGAGCAGCTTGCCCCCATCGCCCGGGTGACGGCGGACCCGACGGTGCTGGTCGTGCCCGCCAGCGCGCCTTGGCGCAATCTGGCCGAGTTGGGGGAGGATGCGAAGCGCCGCCCTGGCGCCATCAGCTATTCCTCGGCGGGTAATTTCTCGGCGCTGCACACGCCCATGGCGATGTTCACCGCCGCGGCGGGCATCGACATGCTGCATGTGCCCTTCCAGGGCGGTGGCCCGGCGCTGACCGCGCTGCTGGGCGGCACGGTGCAGGCCTTGGCGAGCGGCACCGGGCCGGTGATGCAGCATATTCAGGCCGGAAGGCTGCGGGCGCTGGCCACCACCGGCGCCACCCGCGTGCCCGGCCTGCCCGATGTGCCGACCATGGCCGAGGCGGGTTACCCCGATGTGCTCTATTTGATCTGGGCCGGGCTTTTCGTGCCCGCCAGCACGCCGGCCGCACTGCGCGAGCAAATCCGCGCCGCCGCCGCCCGCGCCGCTGAGGATGTTGATGCGCAGCGCGCGCTGAACACCGCCGGCAGCCCCCTGGCCTATCTTGATGGGCCGGCCTTCGAGGCCTTCATCCGCGAGGATGCGGCGCGGCTGATCCCGGCTGTGCGCCGCATTGGCCGGGTGGAGTAGCCTTTGCCGCCTTGATGGCTGACACTGCCGCCAGCATTGCTCAGGAGAAGACCATGAACGCCGAAACCCCGCTGGCCAAAATCACCGCCTGGCTCGCCACCCAGCAGCCCGCCATGCTCGCCGCCCTGGAGCGCATGGTGAACACCGATGGCGGCAGCTACGACAAGGCCGGCGTCGATGCCGTTGGGCAGCAGGTGCGCGAGTTTCTGGAAGGCCAGGGCATCGTGGTTGAGGCGGTGCAGGGCGAGCGCCATGGCGATTGCCTGCGCGCCTTTGTCGGCAGCGATGCCGCACCGGCCGGCAATGCGCCGCGCAATATCGTGCTGATGGGCCATCGCGATACCGTCTTCCCGAAGGGTGAGCCTGAGCGCCGGCCGTTTCGCATTGAGGGCGCGCGTGCCTATGGCCCGGGCGTTTCCGACATGAAATCCGGCATCGTGCTGAACATGTTCATGCTGGCGGCGTTTCACAAATTCGGCGGCGCGCCGGGGCCGATGGTGGGGCTCTTCACCGGCGATGAGGAGATCGGCAGCCCTGAGGGCCGGGCGGTGATCGAGGCCGAGGCGCGGGGCGCGCGGGTGGTGTTCAATTCCGAGCCTGGGCGGCTTTCCGGCAATGTCGTCACTGGGCGCAAGGGCGGCGTGTTTTCGGTCTTCGACATCACCGGCAAGGCGAGCCATTCGGGCGGCAATTTCGAGGCCGGGATTTCGGCCATTGGCGAGCTGGCGCATAAGATCATCGCCATCCATGCGCTGACCGACCTCAAGCGCGGCATCACCCTCAATGTGGGCCTGGTGCAAGGCGGGCAGAGCGTGAACACGGTGGCCCCCTCCGCCCAGGGCCAGATCGATCTGCGCTATGTGAACCCGGAAGATCGCGATGAGATCATGGGCAAGATCCATGCGATTATGGCGACCAGCCATGTGCCCGGCACCAAGGCCGTGCTCACCATCAAGGGCGAATTTCTGCCGCTGACGCAAAGCCCGGCGGCGGCGAAATTGTTCAAGCTCTACCAGGGTGCCGCCGCCGAGGCGGGGCTGAATGTGCAGGGCGAATTCTCCGGCGGCTGCGCTGATAGCGGCTTCACCGCAGCCCAGGGGGCGCCGACGATTTGTGCGGTGGGCCCGGTGGGCGGCCTGGCGCATAGCCCGGAGGAGTTCCTCGAACTCGGCTCGCTGGTGCCGCGCGCCCAGGCGATGGCGCGGGCGATTTGCGGGCTGGATGCGGCGGGGCTGTGAGCGCGCGGCATAGGCTGGGCGGCGCAACAAAAGCTTGCGCCGCAGCATGGCACGTGGCGAAGTCGCGGCCATGAGCAGCACGCTGACACGGCCCATGGGCACCATCATTCTTTGCGGCGTGGTCTGCGCCGCGCTGGCCATGGGGCTGCGCAACAGCTTCGGGCTTTTTCTGGCGCCGATGACGGCGGATCTGGGCTGGTCGGCCTCGGGCTTCGCGCTGGCCATCGCGCTGCAGGTGCTGGTGAATGGCGTGTTTCAGCCGATTTGTGGCCAATTGGCGGACCGGTTTGGTGGGCGGGTCGTCATCATGGGCGGCGCGGTGCTTTATGCGCTGGGCATTATCGGCATGGCGCTGAGCACGGGGCTCACGCTCTTCACCTTCTTCGCTGGCATCGTGATGGGGGCGGCGGTGTCGGCGGCGGGCATGCCGATCATCTCGGCCAGCCTGACCCGGATGTTGCCCGAGGCGATGCGTGGCAGGGCGGTGGGTCTGGGCACGGCGGGTTCATCCTTTGGCCAATTCCTGGTGGTGCCTTTGGCACAATTGGGCATCAGCTTCGCGGGGTGGCAGGGGGCCTTGTTCCTGATGGCGGGGGCGGCGCTGATCATGCTGCCACTCGCCCTGCCGTTGAATGACAGCAAGCCCAAGCCCCTGCCCGGCGCCGCTGCCGAGGAGACGGCGAGCGCCGCGCTCAGCCGCGCGCTCTCCAGCCGGAATTTCTGGTGCCTGTTTTTGGGCTTCTATGTCTGCGGCCTGCATGTCAGCTTTCTCTCGGTGCATATGCCGGGCTTTGTCGCCTCTTGCCATTTGCCCAGCTATGTCGGTGCGGGGGCGATTTCGCTGATCGGGTTGTTCAATATCATCGGCAGCCTGGGGGCGGGTGAGTTGTCCTCGCGCTGGCGGCGGCGGGATTTGTTGATCATCATCTACGCCGCGCGCGGGGTGCTGATGGCGGGCTTTATGATGGTGGAGAAGACCACCGCTTCGGTGCTGGTGTTCTCGGCGTTGATGGGCATTCTCTGGCTCTCCACCATTCCGCCCACGGTGGCCCTGTGCGCGCGAAATCATGGCACGCGCTGGCTTGCCACTATTTTTGGCTTGGTGTTTTTGGGCCATCAATTTGGCGGGTTCACCGGTGCCTATCTGGGCGGGCTGATCTTCGACCTGACCGGCAGCTACGACATGATGTGGAGCATTTGCATTGCCGCCTCCGCCTTTGCGGCCCTGATGCATATTCCGATCAGTGATGCGGCACCTCAGGCCTCCCCCCGACCGGCGTGAGCGTGACCCTAGGTTTAACTGACTTGTCTTGACCGCAAGCCCACCGGCCGCGAAAATGTGTTATCCTCTTCTTAAGAGGCACTTTTCTTAAAGGGGAACAAGCTTGGATCAGGCAGCGAAGCAGGGTTGGCGCTACACGCCCAACCTCATCTCCGCGGTGAGTTGGTTGGCAGCAGGCTGGATCGCCTGGGAGTTATTTTACTACGAACAATTCAAGCTCAATGCCGCCGAGGGCAGCGTGGAGGGCGTCTTTCAGCCGCTGGCCAGTTGGTTCGGCGTGCCTGACCAAGAGCCCTTCGTGCGCTGGTCCGTGGCGCTGCTGGAAATCGCTGCCGCCACACTTGCCCTCAACCAGCCCACCCGCTGGTTCGGCGCGCTGATGACCATGGGGCTGATGGGGGGCGCCATCTTCTTCCACACCATCGGCCCCATCGGCATTGATCCTTATGATGATGGCGCGATGCTCTTCAAGGAAGCCTGCTTCACCTTCGTCATCGCCAGTGTCCTGGCGGTGCTGCATCGTGGCGATGCCCTCTCCGCCGTCGCCCGCTTCCGTGCACCAGCCCAAGCTTGAGCGCCTTGGCGATGGTCAAGCCGCCGGCGCGTGACCAGCGGCTTGATGCCATCCGTGGCTGGATGCAATTGTCGATCTTCTACTCGCATGCCTATGGCAGTTTCACCGGGGCTTGGCTGATCCATGCCGGCTGGGGGGTTTCTGACAGCTCGGAGCAGTTCGTGTTTCTCTCCGGTTTTGGCTTGGGCTCGGTGTTCGTGTTCAAGCAGGCGGGGGGTGGTTTTGGCCTGGCCTGCCGCGACCTCGGCCGGCGAATGATGCGGCTATGGCGGATGCATCTCCTGGTATTCCTCGGCTTCGGCGTGATGGTCACCGCGGCGTCGACCTGGATGGGTGAGCCGGGTTGGGACTTCGCCATGCGGGCGCCGGCGCTGGCCGCGCTGGGCGGTGCCAGCACGCTGTACCAGCCGGCTTTCATGGGCATCCTGCCGCTTTTCCTCTACGCCATGGCAATGCTGCCGCTCTTCGCCTGGGCGATGCATCGCCATGGCACCTGGGCGCTGGCCATCCCGGCGGCGCTCTGGATGCTGGCACAGGCGATGGAGGTCGATGTCCCGGGGCTGTTCGGCACCACCTTCGCCTTCAATCCGCTCGGCTGGGTGCCGCTCTTCATGCTTGGCGCCTGGTTTGGCCGCCAAGTGCTGCTGCGCGGCCACGCCATCGGCCGCAACCCCTGGCTGGTGGCGGGCGCGATGGTGGTGATCCTGCTCGGCGCCGTCATGCATAAATTGGGCTTCCTGCCCGATGCCTTGGTGGGCAAAGAACAGCTGGCGCCATTGCGTCTGCTGCATGCCCTGGCCTGCGCCTATCTGGTGGCGGTGCTGATCCCGCGCGATGCCGCCTGGGCCCGCAGCCGGGCCGCCGGCATGCTGGCCGTGCTGGGGCGCAACAGCCTGCAGGTTTTCTCGCTCGGGCTGTTTTTCTCCTATATCGCCGCCAACAGTTTCAGCCAATGGCCCCATGCGCAGTTCTGGACCGAGCCGCTGCTGCTCATCACAGGCTCGCTGGTGTTGTGGCGCTTCGCCATCCTCGTCGAGAGCCGCCGTGCCCGCCCTTCAACCCCGGCGCGGCGTCCCCACATGGGACTTGTTTAAAGGAACACCGTTCATGGTCATCCATCGCCGCCGCGGCTGGGACAGCCCGGCCAGTGCCATCACCCCGCAGGATGCGCTGCTGAACCGCCGCGCGCTGATGGCGGGTTCGGCCGGCTTGCTGGCGGGGGCGCCCGCCCTGGCGCAATCGGGCGCTGTGCCGGCCCTGCCGCCGCATGCCCGCAACCCCGCCTTCGAGCCCGGCCGCGCCCTAACCGCCGAGCGAGAGGCCACCACCTACAACAATTTCTACGAATTCGGCTCGCACAAGACCATTGCGCGGGATGCCGCCCGCATGCCGCGCCGGCCCTGGACGCTGAAGGTCGATGGGCTGGTGGAAAACCCGCGCGAATTCGATATTGATGACCTCATCCGCCTCATGCCGATTGAGGAGCGGGTGCTGCGGCTGCGCTGCGTCGAGGCCTGGGCGATGACGGTGCCCTGGACCGGCTTCCCCCTTGCCGCGCTCATGAACCTGGTCAAGCCGCTGGGCAGCGCCAAATATCTGGCCTTCCAAAGCGCGCAATTGCCCGCGGTGATGCCCGGGCTGCGGCAGAGCTGGTACCCATGGCCGCATGTCGAGGCCTGCACCATTGCCGAGGCTGGCAATGCCATGAGCTTCATGCCGGTGGGGCTTTATGGCCAGCCGCTGCCGCCGCAGAATGGCGGGCCGGTTCGGGTGCTCTTCCCGTGGAAATATGGTTTCAAATCCGGCAAATCCCTGGTGCGCATCACCGTGCAGGAACAGCGCCCGGCGACCTTCTGGGGCACCATCCAGCCGGCCGAATATGGCTTTTGGGCCAATGTGAACCCGCAGGTCTCCCACCCGCGCTGGAGCCAGGCCTCCGAGCGGTTGATCGGCAGCAATGAGCGGGTGCCGACGCAGATGTGGAACGGCTATGGCGAATTCGTCGCTTCGCTGTATGAAGGCCTGCAAGGTGAACGATTGTTTGTATGAGAATAGCAGGCTGGCTGTTGGTGGCGCTGGGCTTTTTGCTCGGCTTTGGGTTTGGCTTCGGCCTGCCGCTGGCTGAGGCTATGCCCGGCCTGGGCCGCGCTGAAGCGGCGGGCGGCATTGCCCAGTGGGTGCTGGTGCGGCCCTCCTGGGTGGTGCCCATGCTGCTGGGCGTGGCCTTGCTGACCCTCTCGGGCTGGCTCAGCAAGGATGAGGGGCCGGCCTGAATTCGGTCGGCTTATTCGCGCCCCAGCACCTCGCGATTATGCTCGCCCAGCTTGGGTGAATCGCGGGTGGGCTGCGGCCGCTGCCGGTTGAAGGAGAGCGGCAGGCCAACCACCTTTGGTCCGCCATTGGGCAGGGCGCAGATCAACTCCACCGCGGCCATTTGTTCGCTGGCCACCACCTCGGCAATGTCATTCACCGGGCCGCTGGGCACGCCCACGGCATCGAGGGCGGCCAGCCAATGGTCGCGCGGGCGGGTGGCGAAGACCGCCGAAATCAGCGGCACGAGGATGGCCTTGTTGCGCACCCTCTCCGCGCCGGCGGCGAAACGCGGGTCTTTCGACCATTCCGGGTGGCCGAGCACGGCGGCGGCGCGGGCGAAGAGCCGGTCATTGCCGGCAGCCAGACACAGCGGCCGGTCGGCGGTTTCGAACACCTGGTAGGGCACGATGACAGCAGCGCCGGTGCCATGGCGTTTGGGGATATCACCGGTGGCGATGTGGTTGTTGATCTGGCCCTCGACCCAGAAGGCCGCGGTTTCGAACAGCGAGCCATCGACGAGGCAGCCTTGGCCGGTGCGGTCGCGCCAGCGCAGGGCGGCCAGGGCGCCGATGGTGATGAACAGCCCGGTGGCCTTGTCATTGATCGAGGCGCCGCAGAAGGTGGGCGGGCCATCGGGTTGGCCGGTCACGCTCATCATGCCGCCAAAGGCCTGCAGCAGCGGGTCGAAGCCGGGCTTCATCATCATCGGCCCTTCGAAGCCGAAGGCCCAGATCGAGCAGTAGATCAGGCGCGGATGGGCGGCGAGCATGGTTTCGGGGCCGATGCCGCATTCCTCCACCACGCCGGGGCGGAGGTTTTGGATCAGGATATCGGCGCTTTCGCACAGCTTGTGCAGGGCGGCGACATCCTCAGGCTTTTTCAGGTCCAGCGTGATGGAGCGCTTGGAGCGGTTCTGGCCGTGGAAATACAGCGAGGTCACGCCATCCGGGCCATAGGGCGGGCCCCAGAGCCTTGCATCATCGCCGCCATCGGGTTTTTCCACCTTGATGACGTCGGCACCCATATCGGCCAGCACGGCGCCGGCAAGCGGGCCGGCCAGCGCCTGGCCAACCTCGATGACGGTCAGGCCGGTGAGGGGTAGATCCATGTGTGTTTCCTCCGTTGTGGGCATCATAGCGCGCATGGAGGTCGCGTCGATGGTCAGCGCAGCAGGGTGACCAGGCCTTTGGCGAAGGGTGACAGCGCCGCGTCGAGCGCGCCTGCGGCGGCTGTTGGTGCGGTGGCCCGCAGCTTGAGGAACAGGCCGCCCACGGTGCCCAGGCAGACGGCGCTCTCGGTCAGCGGGCCGTCATCGGCGCCGATGTCGAGCAGGGTGCAGCGCAGCCCGGCATGCTTGGCGGGACGCTCGGCCAGGATGCGCATGTAGTGCGCCGGATAAAGCTGGCCGACCTCGTTGATGCCGGCGCGCAGTTGTGCCTCCAGCAGGGAGGCGGTGTTGCTGCCGCCAATCTGGCGCTCGCCGCCATCATAGAGAAAGACCCTGGCGGTCACGCCCCGGGGTGAGCGGTAATCCACTGCGGCGCCGAGCCTGGGGTCGCGCGCCACCACGGCGCAATTGGTCGTGCCGCCACGCGCGAAGCCGGCCAGGCCTGCCGGCAAGCTGGCCAGCATGGCCAGCGGCGCGGTGGCTGGTTGCTGCGCGGATTTTTGGGCCAAAGCCGGCATGGCCAGGAGCATGA
>Ga0214921_10000590_pt1 | contig 66531 bp, 94 predicted proteins | sample LL1505_MetaG_FD_177992 | JGI IMG/M metagenome (GOLD analysis project Ga0214921, IMG submission 177992) | Freshwater microbial communities from Lake Lanier, Atlanta, Georgia, United States - LL-1505 | ecosystem: Environmental > Aquatic > Freshwater > Lake | place: USA: Georgia | collected...
TAGAAGACGAATACAACCATGCCGATGGACCACGAAGCCTATCAAGAAAAGTTTCTCCATAATAGCCGCCGGTGCGAGTTGCATTAATAAGCAAATCTGGAGGAAATGACGCTCCAGTAACAGTTGCGTTTGCGCTTGTACCAGACCTAGTTGTTGGGTAAAACACACTCGTACCACTCGTAGGCACTTTCATCGGGCCGCGACGGATGGCGATGTAGATGTAGGTAGCGGACGGAAAGACATTCGCGGCAATTGTGGAAAAACCAGTGGCGTTGATACGAATTGGACCACCCGCAGAGGGGGGCTGTTCTCCCGTACTACCGTTTGCATATAAAACGGCTGAAGCATCAACGGTCAGTCCGCGCATAACGTCAGACATCTGCCAACTGGAAGCGTTGGTGCTGCTTTTTACCATGACCCACTGCGGTTCATAACCAAGGTTCACCGTTGCGTCGCCAGAGCCATTAGTCGTAAACGACCCACACGAAATCACATTGTCATTACCCGTAAGACCAAAGCCACCTGCGTTGTGGGCAAAAATATAGGCGACGTAAGTACCACCAACGTCGTTCACATTTAGGTTTGCGCCTACGCTAAATACAGTGCTGGTGGGTGCAGTGCTATTCCACAGGGCAGAGTCAATACCCTCCGCGCTGGTCAAGTTTAACTGGATGCCATACGAAGCTGAGGTCAAACTGCGGTGGTACACCTGCCAGTTGCCAGTGCTGTCGGTTCTCTTGACAATAATGCAGCCCGGCACAGAGCCGAGATTGTGGGCGATTGTTCTTGCGCTACCCGTCCCCGTATACGTCACCACATCAAAGAACTTGGCCTGTTTGCGGAATGTCCATGAGGCGAAAGTGGCGGCGCTAACATTAATCTTCGCCAATGAGCCAATAGAAAATCCAGTTGAGCCAAAAGAGGTCAAACCTGTTATTCGTGTGACTTGGTTGGTAGTATTATTTGAAGCCAAATCAAAAGTTGCCCCGCGCGCCGTATCGTACAGGGCATGGTCAGTTGCCCCTGAGCGGCCTTTCATCCACACCAACCCACCATTGGTGGACAAGTTAATACCATTGGTAATGGTCTGGTTAGCCCCAGTACCCGTATATAGGTAGGTGCTGAAGACATCTTCAATGTAGTTAGCGGCAGTGCTAACTTGCGATGCGTTTGTGCTAAACATAGCTACCCCTTACAGGTAATTTTGACCTGCGTTGGAACCCCACCAATAGGTGCCGTCAGCCGTGAATACAAACTTGTCACCCTTGCTTGCGGTGCTAGTAATCGTCGGTGCAGTACTGCTCGGCCACTTAACCGATGCAGGCCAAGTCACAGTGCGCGAACCAGTAGCGTCTTGCAGTTGGAACAAGGTGAACGACTTACCAGCAGTGGCGGTCGGGAAGGTGTAGGTGCAGTTACCGGTCAGGGTCAGAATCTGCAGCGTGCCGTTGGCGATGTTAATCGTGTAAGCAGTGCTGGTGTTAGCAGTGACCGTGGTTTCGGTGTAGCCCGTGATAGTCGGGTTGGTCAGCGTGGCCGTAGCAATTGTCGGGGAAGTAGCCAGAACAACCGAGCCAGTACCCGTGAACGAGTTACCAAATGCACCGGCTTGAGCGTAGACCTGCCACGTCGTACCGTCGTACAGCATCTGAACACCAACACCGGTAATGTCGCAGACGAGGTCTTGTGCAACACCCTCAATCGTCGAACCGTTGCGGCCAACCGTCAGGTTGTTAGTACCCCATGCGCCACCATCAGCCAGCCACACTTGAGCGCCAGTAGAAGGCGAAGCCGGCAGGTTAACCGTGAATGCACCAGCGGTGGTGTCAGCAATAACGCCTTGGTTGTTGGTCAGGGTCGTCGTCGAAGTGACGCGAGTGTAGGTAATACCACCAGCAGCAGCAGCGGCCCAAGTCGGGGCGCTAGAACCATTCGAGGTCAGAACCTGACCAGCCGTACCAGCAGCCGTATAAGCATGCGCAGTGCCCGTACCGTAGCCAACACCACCAGCAGTGGCAGTAGCAGTGCTATTAGTACCACCGTTAGCAATCGGCAGAACACCAGTCACGCCAGTTGTGAGCGGCAGGCCAGTAGCGTTGGTCAGAGTGCCCGAAGTCGGGGTGCCCAAAGCACCACCGTTGACTACGAAGGCACCAGCAGAACCCGTGTTAACACCCAGAGCCGTCGCAACACCGGTACCAAACGATGTGATTCCCGTACCACCATTAGCCACCGGCAGGGTGCCAGTAACAGTGCTCAGCGGGGTGTTTTTGTAGGCGATGGTTTGAACGACACCGTTGTTGTCCTTATAGAACAACTTGCCGTCAGTAATGTTGATTGCCAACTCGCCGTTGGTGAGGTTTCCAGCCGTCGGCGTTGCGGAGACCGTGGTGGAATAGTAAAGAGAGATAGGCGTGGAGTTTGCGGCTGCCATGATTATTCCTTAAAAAGTTCCACCCGAAACGGATGTTACACCGTAACCGGCCAGAGTGGTAGGTTTATTGGTCAGGTCTGCGAACGAACCCGAGAACAGAGTGGGCTTATTAGTGAGGTCAGTATACGAACCCGAGAACAGCGTCGGCTTACCGGTCAAATCAGCATACGCACCCGAGAACAGAGTGGGTTTGTTGCTCAGGTCATTATAAGAACCCGAGGTGGCCACAGTGGCCAGCGACGAGGTATTAGCCTTGCCAGAAACAACCGTGGTCAACGCAGCAACAGCACTTTCATCACTAGCCAATTGAGCGGCGATTTCAGCCAAAGTATCCAAAGCTGCCGGAGCGGCACCAACCACTGCTTGGATTGCGGAGGTCACTTGAGCCGAGGTTTGATAGCCCGAGTCGTTAGTAAGCGCCGAAACAGCGGTCGGGATGGTCGGCTTGCCAGTCAGCGAAGCGTAGGTACCAGCGGTTGCCACAGAGGCGAGGCTGGACGGGTTGACTGGGGTATACCCAAGAGCCGTAGCAATCGAGCTAGAAGTGACAGAAGCATCAGTACCAGCCGGGCCTTGCGGACCAGTAGCGCCAGTAGCGCCGGTATCACCCTTCAGACCTTGAATGCCTTGCGGACCCTGCGGGCCAGTAGCGCCCGTATCACCCTTTGCGCCGGCGGCGCCAGTAGCACCCGTATCGCCTTGCGGACCCTGAGCACCGGTAGCACCCGTGTCACCTTTCAGACCTTGAATGCCTTGGGGACCAGTTGCACCAGTAGCGCCCGTATCGCCCTTCAAACCCTGCGGACCCTGAGCGCCAGTAGCGCCGGTATCACCCTTCAAGCCCTGCGGGCCTTGAGCACCCGTAGCGCCCGTGTCGCCCTTCAGTTGACTAACAACGCTTGACGGCAGGGTGGTGACATTCGACAAATCAGCATTGGCCTTGGTGCCAACAGCCGTATTAACGAAAGCCTCAGTGGCGATAGCCAGTTCGTTGTTGGTTTCGCCAAACTTCCACTTGCCTGCGGTTTCGTCCCAAATCAAACGCTGACGGGCCAAGTCACCGCGGTCAACATCAATACCGGCGTAGCGAACCGAAACACCGCTGCCATTCTCACCCTTGTTAACGGTGATGACGTTGTCCTTGATAGCAAGGTTCGTCGTGTTGACGGTAGTCGTGGTGCCGTTAACGGTCAGGTTGCCAGTCACGGTCAGAGCACCAGAAACCGATTGGTCTCCGCTAATGTTAACGGTCGGGGCCGTCATAACAATCTGCGTTGGGGCCGTAAAGCGAACTTGTGAGCCAGTACCAATCGACTGAACCACCACATCAGCATTGGTGCCGTTGGTTTGAATCGTCGTCGAGCTTTGGCTGTCCAGAGTCAGCGAGCCAGTACCAGTGGTGGCAATCCGCATGCCTTGGTTGGTATCGGCCGTGAAGTTAATCGTGTTGGACGAAATACCCAGAACCGGCACCCCATCCACATACAGGGTGTTTGCGTCAATGCGCATTTCCTTGGTGTAGATAGCGTTAAATTTCTTGGTTGCCGAGCCAATGTTCGATACGCCAGATACAGCAGGCATGATGTCGCCAGTAGCCGAAGCGTTCAGCGGGGTATAGCCCAGAGCATTGGTAATAGAAGTTGTGGTAACAGAAGCGTCAGTACCAGCCGGGCCAGTAGCGCCAGTGTCGCCCTTCGGGCCTTGAGCACCCGCAGCGCCAGTAACACCTTGGATACCTTGCGGGCCAGTTGCACCCGTATCACCCTTCGGACCAGTAGCTCCGGTAGCTCCGGTATCACCCTTAGCGCCTTGCGCGCCAGTAGCGCCGGTGTCGCCCTTCAAACCTTGAATGCCCTGCGGGCCTTGAGCGCCGGTAGCGCCAGTATCACCCTTCGGGCCTTGGATACCTTGTTGGCCTTGTGCACCAGTTGCACCGGTAGCACCCGTATCGCCCTTCAAACCTTGGATGCCTTGGTCGCCCTTCAGTTGAGCAACAACACCAGCCGGCAGAGTCGTGACGTTCGACAGGTCGGCGTTAGCCTTATTAGCCACAGTAGCCGTCAGAGCGGTAACTGCAGACTCATCGCTAGCCAGTTGGTCGGCAATTTCTTTCAGAGTGTCCAGAGCGGCAGGAGCGGCGCCAACTACAGCAGCAACTGCATCGTTAATCTGGGCAGTGATGCTGGCATTGGTCAGAACCGGGTTGCCATTCACATACACGCCAGACGTATCAATCGTCACACCAGTGCCGACCGAAATTGAGGTTGCCTTAACGGCCGGGACATCAATCGAGTCAGGAGCAACAACCACCACCGTACCGCGAACAGACTCAGTGAAGTTCAAGCGGAACGAATTGTTGTCAATGGTTTGCTTGCTGACGCTGACGATATTGCCATTAGTATCAAGGACTTGAATCCATACGTTGGATGTACCCAAGTTATGATTGACAGTCCAAGTCAGCGAATTTGCGCCTTGGACATGAATGTACGAGTTAGTCTTGTGACTAAACGGATACCAAGTCTCTAGGTCGCCAATTTTGACGTAGCCGTAGAGATTGCTATTTTTAACAACAAAGGTGCCAATCGCAGGATTAGCAGGGAAGTCGGCATTGTCGGTCTCAAAGACCAGCGCGCCAACAAGGGACAAATCATTTAGAACGCGAGTTTCCATTTACATTCCTTTTGGCGGCGAAATGCCACGCATGTAAGCTGTGCCTAGGGCGACTTTTCTCATCACGTTCAATACTTCATAGTTCTGTCTAATCAAATCAAGTAAGTCGGCGGAACTACAGTCTTTTTGGCGCATGGAATTGACATCATCCGCCACCCGCAACAACCACTCTTTTATTTGTGCAGAACTACTTATCATCTCTCGCCAGAACTTCAGCGCGTTCGTAAAATCTTTTGATCCAGTCCAAATTCTGTACAAACTGCTGTACATCATCGTCGTCCATTGCACCGTCAATATCATCAGACAGCCATCGGATGTTGTCCTCTAAATGCAGGAGAGTTTCATCCACGGTACTCAACGACGCAACATCAAAATTTGGCAGTGGCTTCATAAAAGGCGGGAGGAGGTTTTTGCCTCCCCCCGGTCCTCAATTACAGCGAGGCAGCGCTACGGCAGATGACCTTAACCTTCAGCGCGGTGCTGAGGTAGACCTTGACCGAGTTGCTGTCAACTTCTTCAACCGACACGATGTCGTTGTAGTACTTGCCGTTCGAGCGCTCAACCAGAACGCCAACATCAACGAACGAGCTGTTCAGACCGTGGTTGATGGTGTGGACAGTAGCGGCGGCGCCGGCTTGAAACGTGAAGACAGTTGCGTTGTAGTCATCACGGATGGCGGTATCAGCAGCGGCACGGGCCGAGGCTTCAGCGCTTTCAGCAGCGGTAGCACGGGTGACTTCAGCAGCAAGGTCAGCAGCAATTGCGTTTTCAGCAGCGGTAGCACGGGTGACTTCAGCCGACAGGTCAGCAGCAATTGCATTCTCAGCAGCGGTAGCACGGGTAACTTCGCTGTCGATACGGCCGCCCAGTGCGGTGTCAGCGTTTTGACGGGCAGTGGCTTCAGCCGAGACAGCAGTCTGACGGTCCGAGATTTCCGTATCAATGCGGCCACCAAGAGCGGTATCAGCATTTTGACGGGCAGTAGCTTCGGCCGAAACGGCAGCTTGACGGTCCGAAATTTCGGTGTCGATGCGGCCACCCAGAGCAGTGTCAGCGGCTTGACGGTCGCTAATTTCGGTGTCAATACGACCACCCAGAGCAACGTCAGCAGCAGAACGGGTCGTAGCTTCCGACGAGATGTCATCAGCCAGATTTTGTTCAGCGGTTTGGGCGCGGCTAATTTCGTCAGCAATGTCATCAGCCAGATTGGCTTCAGCAGCAGCAGCACGGGCGGCTTCGTTGCTCAGACCGGTGTTGACTTCGTTGATTGCGCCAACCAGATTGCCCTTGAACGAGGTGTTAAGGTTGTTCAGGTCGCCAATCTTGCCGTTGACTTGGCCTTCCAGAGTGGTAACGCGACCATCCAGAGCGGTGTCAGCAGCGGCGCGGGCAGCAGCTTCGTCCGAAACGGCTTGGGCACGGGCAGTAGCTTCATCAGCGATGTCCGAAGCCAGACCAGCTTCAGCGGCGGTAGCACGGGTGGTTTCAGCGTCCAAGTTGCTTTGAACGTCGCCAATCATGCCTTCCAGAACGTTGATGATGTCCGGGTTGCCTTCCAGCGCGTCAGCGAGTTCCTTGATGGTGTCAAGGACAGCAGGCGGAATACCACCGAGAAGGTCGGCCTTGGTTTGGTCAATCTTGGCATCAAGAGCGGCTTCAGCGGCGAGAGCGCGGGTGACTTCGTCCGACAGGTCCGAGGCGATTGCGCTTTCAGCAGCGGCAGCACGGGTTTGTTCGGCAGTGATAGAAGCTTGGACAGCGGCCAGTTCGGTAGCGGCCGACTCAGCGTCCTTGATGGTGCGGACAACGACAGCACCGGTGTTGTCCAGAGCCGAATATCGCACGACCTTGTCGGTCGAGTTAAACCACAGGCGGCCAGCAGCAACTGGCATCGGGTCCGACGACAGGATTTCGAGGTGAAGATTTTCTACGTAGGCATTGGCCGCAAGGGTAATGCCATGAAAGACGGGGAAGTTAGCCATGTGTTTCTCCAAGAAACTTTGTATATAAAGGTTTTCTCGACACGGCTCAGGGTTCCTACTATACCACAAACCGCCGCAAAACTAAAAGCTCTTGGTCTACCCGAAGAGCGTCGCTTCCGGCGTGTTTCACTCGCCATTCCGTTTCTGGAAGGGCGCTGTCAAAGTAAAATTTACCATCCCGGTACTCTGTAAGCTCGGCACCGTGGGCCTTCATGTATGATGCCAGATGGATGTCTCGCTTAGCAACTACAATTTTATACTTCATAGACCGAACGCCACAAAGACTGAGCCAGCCGTCGGCTCAGTTAGATAAACAACGAATTGGTTTTTACTAACAGCGGTTATTTTGGCAAAAAACTGATTGTTGCTAGTATCTACTAGCGTTGCGTAAAAGTTATACGTCCCAAGATTATGCGTCACTACCCAAGTTAGCGCAGGCACTGCGAAGTTATAAACCCGCAATATCCCGCTATACTCTGATGCTGCCGCCGCTCCCGTCCCGTATACTTTACCATACGACTTGGCAAAGTATTGAGCTGTCATTAAATCCCCGCTTGGATTACCTTAAAAGTAGCAGTCCCCTGCCCATATTCAATTACACGAACCCGAACGCCAGTAATTGGAAATGCGTAATACCCGTCTGCATTTGCCGTTTGGTTTTCAATAAACGGAAACCATACAAAATTTTCTTGACTTTTGTTCTGCCAAACATCTTCGTACGTATGTTCAACAGTGTACTTCATGATGGCGCCGTCGCTTAGCATCACCGCAACAGCCACATTTACTGGACTTTCGTTAATATTGATGCCAATAGTGTTGGTGACGCCAAGGCCAGAAATCGACGCTGTAACCTGTCGTGCCATTAAAACGTACCCCCCTGAATCCCGTTCCCCACAACCAACCCGGGCAAGTAATCTAGCGACGGGTGAACATTCGTACCATCAGCATAAAGCGAGACAACTTTACCAGTAGGCACCGTTGTCCCAGTACCTAGAGCTGTTTTTACCACAATGCTTTGGCCGCCGGTAGTGTTATTTTCAATAATGTATGGCTTATTGATTGTGGGCACAATCAGGTTGCGGGTAGCAGTAAGACTAACCGAAGAAGTCACATTCAGAATGTAGTTACGGGCAACCTGTGTTGCGTTCGTATTCGTCAGCGTGATTGTAAGGTCGGAGTCAACAGTAAAGTTCGCGTTAGCTCTACCAACAATTGCTTCTTCGATAGCGGTGCCAAGATTAGTATTGGTAGTGTCGCCCCATACGCCGGACTGCTCTCCGTTCCCAATAAGCTCAATCTTAATGCTCGAATATGTGCTTGCCATTTGATATTCCTTATGCTGCTATAACTTGCCAATTAGGGAATTGGCTGTCGTCTATAAGTCCCCAGACTAGCGTAGGCCCAATCCTACCAACAGCCGATACCCCAGAGACATTTACTATTGAGCTTCCTGTCGCGGATACATTACCAACCGCCCCGTTTGCTACAAGTCCTGTTACATACGCCGTTTCATCTAGGTATACATCCGGCGTGCCTACAGCCCCAGTTGCCACAACCCCAGTAACGGTAAAGATTGCATCTGTATCAACTCTAACTGCACCAACTGCCGAGGTAGCCACCGTTCCTATGGCATCTACTTGGGCTTGGCCGGTCACTGCTACAGTACCAATACTGCCGGTGGCATCTACTCCAGAGCCGTCTACAATGGCATCACCAGAAAATACCAAGTAGCCTACATCGCCAAAGCCTTCTACTCCGATTACTGAAACTACAACATCAGTAACAACTGCGATGCTTCCTACTTGCCCAGTGGCTTGGTTGCCAGAAACACTTACATCTGCACCGGAGCTTGTACTTACTGACCCTAGTTGCGAAGTTCCAACAACACCGACCAAATTTATAGAAGCATCTGCGGTTACTGAAACACTACCAACCGACCCAGTGGCCGATACTCCCACTACATCTGCGGCTAATACATCCGTGCCCCATCCGTCTCGGCTCCAAGGACCAGACCCCCAGCCAATGTAATCGACGGAAAAAAGCACGGAGTACCTTTAGGCAATACGAATGATGGCATTAGACGCGTCTGGGACCGGGAACACAATGGTAAAATTGCCAGCGGTAGAAGTCTTATCCGAACCAAAGTCCAGAATACAAACCGCTTTGTTCGACTTGCTGCTGTTGTAAATCATAGCGCCGCGAGCGGTGATAGTAGCCGTGCTCCACGTGGTGTCAGCAAAGTCGGTAAGTGCAGTGGTGCCCGAGGACGTGGGGGTGACGTTGGTCAGCGTGTTGCCGCCTGCAGTGTACCCAGTACCAACAACTTCGTTAGAAGTCGTATAAGCAGTGGTGGTCGCGTCCAAAGAAGCCGACGAGGTGTACAGAGCAATTTTGAAAACGTCGCCGGTAGAGGCGGTGAAGTTGTGCGTCGCGGTCAAAAGTTCAACCTTAAACGAAGTGCACATAGCTTGGCTGATTGCCATAATAAGCTCCTAATCTAAAAGTTTTACAAGTTCGGGATGCCCTGCATCCACGAGTCTATTTCCAATGGTTACATTGTGACATGCAACCGCTTCTTTCATATACGCAAGAAGAACGCCCTTGATTTGAAAACGAAATGCTTCTGCTTGTTCTTTAATCACTGGGTGTGCGTTCTTGCCCACATAAATAATTTTATCCAACAGCCGTTCAGTAAGTTCTTCGGGGGTAAATCCACGATTATTGGAGGTATGTACTGTAACCCCACCCAACAACATCGGAATTTCTGAAGTAAACAATTATTTCTCCTATTGTACCGGGTACCGAACTTGACCACTGCGATAGGCATCGCGCCTGTTTTTACCATCGCCCAGTTGTTTGAGAAGCTGCATAGCTTCGTCATACCGAGCTTTATACACCTGAAGCATTTCCTGCTCGCCCTTCAAGAACGTATACGCTTCTACCAATGCACCGTACAGCAGCACCGTATCGAAATTATCGCCAACCCAGCTAGTACCAGCCGTAACAATTGACTGCGGGTAGTAAAAATAATGTAGCTCGATGTTGTACGCGATATTCGGCGTGGGGCCTAGGATAAACGTGTTTTGGTCAAACAATGCGTAATAAATAGGCTCACCAGTATCGGCGGGCATTGGATACGCTTCTCTAATAAAGTTTACGTCTTTATTTAGCATGTACTTGAAGCCACCTTGCCCGTCAATAACACCCATAGAGTATGTAGCCAACCAATCAGATGGGGCTGCTAGGTATTTATTGCCGGCTGTAGCATTACCAGTAACATTTTTACGCAAGGCTGGTAGCTGCACCGAGTTGTAAATCCGCTGTTCAGCCTGTTCAATGAACGTATTAATGTCCGTTGTCGAGAACGTATTCTCGCAGTAATCCTGAATAGCGGTTACAAGTTGGTTGTAGTTCATTATTGCGTGTTGTTGCTGTGTTTGTTGCCTTTAGTGGCAGCGCCCGTGCCGCGAGTCTTCACGGTTTGGGTTTTGTCGATGCTTTCCGGGTATCCATTACCACCCAAGTCCACCGAGTATTCTTTCGGCTGAACGTACTTCTCCAGCGGGTTCGGGGTAGTAGCAGGGAAATATTCAAACTTATCGGAGTTCATATTTGCTCTCTTACCGGCCACGGCCGGTGCTGCGCTGGTTCATGACTCGGGCCATATTGCGGCCGTACTTCTTCATATCAGCAGTGGCAACGCCGCCTTTTTTCATACCGTGCATGCGCTTTTCGTGAGCTTTGACTTCCACGTCAGCAATTTTTTTAACAGTCTTCTTGTCCATGAAGCACTCCTAATTTGTTGTTACTGTTACTGTTCCTACTTGCCCTTCAGCAAGAAGGTTGTTTGGGATGGGTAGGTCTAAAGAATTATTAAATCCTACAGGGTCCCACCCCCACTGAATTATTCTACTGCCCTCACCAATGGTGCCTGTTGCTGTTAATCCTGACTGGTAATAACTCACATCAGGTCTAGGATTTCTTACTGCTTGCGGGTCGTTGACCGGGTACAAACCTAAAGATAACTGCGGTTGGTCAGGTTCCCAACAGGTTGGGCATACGAGTATGTTAATGTTTTTTGTCTTAATAACCAACCGCTTTAGTTGTTTTAGCTTATACCTAAAGCCGCAACGGTCGCACTCCGCAATACTGTTCTTGCCGGACGAAAACTTCGAGGCCATTTACCAACCACCGCCACCAACATACCCAACACGGGGCGCCAGTCTAATAGCTGCCTTCTCGCGGTCTTCGTCTGCAGCGAGTTGAAATTGTTGTTCGTAATCAGATTTAAGCATCTCGATGCGGTTCATAGCATCGGGGATTTTCATAGACATGTAGTAAGCCAGCCCAGCAACCATAGCCGGCAAGAACCGGAACGGGATGTCTTGAGTAGTAACGCCGTTGCCTGCGTCCTGAATCCGGCGCATGCGCCAGTAGATAAACGTGTAGTAGTTATCCAAGTTGGCTGTCGGCCAAATATTAATCTTAGGACTATCTACGCCGGTAATCGGATTTGTTCCTGCAGGCTGGCCCCCGACCGGATAAGTAGCACCCGACTGGCGGTTAATCCACACCTGAATCGGGCGGCCTTGGGCGTTTTTATTAGGAATCATTGCGTACGTAGATTCGGAAATACGCGTGATGTTGATGTCGATTTGGTTCTGGCCGGTGCCGTTACGGATAACGTGGTCAAGCAGGTCAATAGTGTCCGCCGGAATGTCGTAGGCGATGGTGCCTTGAGTTAGCGGAATGCTACCTTGCTCAATAGTCCAGAGGTTGATGCCTCGGTTTGCCCACTCAATAGTCAGCAGATTCAACGACCTACGTGCAGTACGCATATCATAGCCGGTACGCAGTTCAGCACCGCAACGCTCAAAAGCTTCTTCTACAAGGCTGTTGAGGTCTAGATTAAATCCTGTTGTGCCGGAAGTGGTCATTTGTTTTTCAACTGCTTCTTGAGTTTAGAGGTCATGCCCTTGTGGACAATAATCGCGCCACCTTTGGCTTTTTTGCTGGATTTAGAGCCTGTGAAAATAGATGCCGGTGCCGGGGCAGGTGCTGCCGCTGCTGGTTGGAAAATAGACGCCGGAGATGCTCTAGGTGCGGGTGCGGGGGCGGGTGCCGGGGCGGGTCTAGGGGCAGAAGCTGCTGGTGCAGGTGCCGGGGCGGGTGCTGGTGCCGAAGTTGTTGGTGCTGGAGCTGGGGTTGCCGCAACAGGCGCGGAATATACTTTGGCTTTACCCATCTGAGTTTGGGTAGTCTTTTGGTCCGTTTTGATTTGCGCTGCTTGTTTGTTTGCGGTTTCTAGAGCAGCATTAGCAGCCTTCATTTGCTCAGGCGTTTTAGCATTTTTTACATCTTTTTTAGCTTGGGCAATATCTTTTGAAGCCGTAGTTGCGCTTGCTTTGTACAACGAATCAATTTGGCTCTTGTTAAGGCCCGATAGCTGGTCCGTAGTAAAGTTTTTATATGTGCTGTACTGATACTTTTCCTTGCCAGTAGCGGGGTCAATCTTTGCGGCGGCGGCCGCGGCGGCGTCAGCGGAAGCTTGCTGTCCTTTTTGTATATCTTCATTAGAAAGCGTCGCATTTCCGGGAACAAATGCTTGGGAGCCTACGCCTGTAGCCTCTCTACCGGGGTCAAATTTACTAATAACTTCGCCAGTATCTGTAAGTTCAGAATCCGCAGCGGGTTTGGCGCCCGCTTGTTGTTGGCTAATCAGTTTATCTAGCCGTTCCTGAAGCGCCGCTATTTGGTCAGAACCGTCCGCGGGTTTAGCACCGGCTTGTTGTTGGTTAACTAACTTATCTAGCTGCGCTTGAAGCGCAGCAAATTGGTCAGAGTTCGCTGTAGATTTGGCCTCAGCTTGCTGCTGCGGCTGTTGTTGATACTGCGGTTGGTACTGCTGTTGGAAAAACTGAGGTTGGTAGCCATACCCACCGTACGGGTCATATGAACCATAAGGGTTATATCCACTGCCGCCGCCCTTGCCGCCAAAAGGATTTTGGAATGTATCTTGGGGTTGGTATTGCGGTTGGAATGTATCTTGCGCTTGGTATTGCGATTGGTCTTGGGTCTGCTGGGTATTGTCCCCGGGCAGGGTAGCGGAGGGGTCCATGAGGGCTGACAGCCGGTTCATGTTGTACCCAAAAATATTAGGGCCGGTTGGCTGATATTTTTGCGGCGGTTGAAATTTAGTGGTGGACGACTGAGATGGTTGTTGAAGCCGGGGCGGGGTGCCCGTACCGCCGCCTTTGCCGCCGTATTGTTGGCCCATAGACTGAGATTGGCCTGTGGTTGTAGGGGATGCACCAATACCGGTGTTCCCTTGAGACTGTCCGAATCCTCCGCCCATACCCATATTACAAATCCTTTAAAATCATCATGTGGTCTGGTTTATACCCACGATTTTTAAGTTTGCTTCTGCTCCAGCCAATCCGGCCAGAAAACGTAAGCATATCGCAGCCCTGTGACCTAGCCCAACTAAACACAGACTCTTCCATATTGATTAGTTCATCAATATTGCCACCCGCTAGAAAAATATGAATCGACTTTCTTTTGGGGTAGTTAATGAGCTGCGAGACTAGCGCTGTTTCTCTGGCCGGCCACAACTGCAGCTCACCTTTGGAAATCTGGTCCGCCACGTCCTGTAACTCATGCGTCCCGTTACAATATTCCAACGCGTCACTAATATACTTCTCACACTCTTTGAACTTCACCGCCCATTCAGGCATGGTTCCGTCCTCGTCCCGATACCGCTCGTAGTCCATTTATTTCCCCGTGTTTCTAAAAGATTTGGTCTTTTTAGAGATACTTTTTGGTTGTGCTACGAATTGCTTTCCTGCTCTTTTTCCCGCTCTCTTCGCTCTAGTCGTTGCAGCATATTCTGACGGAGATAACGACTTAATTGCCGCCTCCGGAAGATATCGCTCTCCGGTTGCTTTGGGGCCTTGCGTTGACGGCTTACCACTTTTAGTTCTCCACTTCTGCTCCGTCCAAGCCTTTAGGCTCTGTTGGGGCTTCTTCATATCAATCCTTATACCCGCCGCCACGCTTTTTGTACTGCAGTGCCAGCATCTGTGCTTTGCGGGCCGACCATTGCCCCGGGGAGCCGCCTTTACCGCCAGCCTTGATGCTATTAAACAACGACTTGCGCATGCTTGGCTTGGTGTAATTACCGGCTTCGTTGACTTTGCTTAGCCCGCCCTTCTTATACTGAGTTACTTCGTTGGGGTTATCCTTGCGCTGAATGGTCTTAGCCTTCGGCATCTTGGAAGGTTTGATACAACCCATGCCGCGACTAGCTCTCATACCATCCGACCTTTAGTTTTACCGCGTTGTGCGCAACCATCACCGCGCTTGGATGCAGAGCTAACTGAACCGCCTTTTTTCATACCGTGGACTTTATCGCGACGGTTAACTGCTCTTTCCATTAAACGTAACGCTTCAACATCTCCTGCACCCAAACGCTTAGCCATAGTTTTTGAGTCCGGGTCAGAAGCGCCTTTGTTTTTCTCGTAAAGGCTACGCATACCTTCAACATCAGAATTAAAAGCTTTCTGTGCGCCTCGGGCAGTATTCATTCCTTTGGTATACGCCTCTGGATAATCTGCGTACGAGTACCCGGCAAACGGGTCTTCTTTTTTCTTTCCCTTCTTACTAACCGTAGGCGGTCCAGTCAAATCTCCCAAACCTTCAGCACCAAAATCTTTAGCCATGATTACGCCTTAAATGATTTTGCCCTTGGTCTTACCTTTTTTGGTAACACCGTCAGCAGCGCGGACATAACCGCCACCGGCCATGCACTTCACTCGGCCGCCCTTCTTCATGTTCATCGAACCCAAATCCTTAGCAGTCGGCAGTTCCTTCTTAACGCCACCAGCCTTCATGCCACAGACCTTGCCACCTTTTTTCATAGCGGGAGCGGGAGCAAATTGGCTCATGTCAACGCCCTTAGGAGTACGGGTGCGGTCCATTGGCGCCATAGTTTCACCCGCAGAAGCGGCTTTTTTAGCGGCGTCGGCTTTTTGAGTAGCGGCTTTAAAGGCGGCGGCCTTGTCTGTGGCGGGTTTAGCTGCAGGGGCAGCGGCCTTACGGGCACCCATACCAAACATTCCCATGCCGGGTTTAGCGCCGCCTTTTTTCATGCCGGCTTCAGCCTTCTCGTGCTTAACCATCGACTTCGGGGCGCCCTTAGCCTTCATAAAATCTACTTCCTTCTTAACCATCTTCTTGGATTCAGCCATTTCACCACCTCGTTTAAATTGTTTGCCTTTATCGGCTTTGTTAAATTCTTTCCCAACACTTTGCGGGATACCGACCTTCTTGGCAAACTTCGGGTTATGAGCCACCGCTGCCATAAGGTTATGTTGCTTTTTACTTACGCTAGGCATAATTTCAACACTTCCAAGCTTTTAAGGACAGAGCTTTTCTAGTCGGCTTGCCTTTTTCGTCCTTCATCGCCCCCGGCATACCGGACATACGAGCACAGAACGATTTACGGCGAGCTGCGTCCTTCTTTGTTTTAGGGTTAGGCGCCGGCGGTTTCAAACCCGGCTTGCCCGGATTAGCAGCGTTATAAGAGGCACGGCCCTTGGCGTTCAAACCACCTTTAGGGTTCTTACCTTCCTTACGAGTCCACGCCGGAGTCTTAGCCATTACGCCACCAGATATCCATTTTGAATCAAGATACCGCCCGCATACATGCTGCAAGTAAACGGACTACCAGTATTTGACTTCACACAAAACTGAATGTCGGTTTTTTCCAAATGCGGAATGGGTACAGTAAACGGAATCTCTTGCTTTTGCACAAAAGTTGTTTGGTTAAGCAACGTAATAAGGCCGTTTCTATCTCCGCTATTAGTCTTGTTGTACTCCTGAGCAGTCATGTAGTTGCTAGAAGTAAACCCGATACTTGCGTCATACTGAACATACGACAGATAGAACGTATAGCCTGCCGGCACCGTATAAATAGACATCTGGGTCTGGCCGACGCCCGCGTTAATCTTTGCGTAAGTCGAAGCGCCAATCTTTGCCGTGATGTTTCCGGTGTTGGTGCTGTTGAGCATAGACATCTGATTGATACGCAGGAACGAATTGGTCGTGGTGACGTTCGTTACCCCATTCAGCGCAATCGTTTCAACAAGCGGTACGAAGTTAGCGTCCAGCCCTTCAATCACAACCGAACGGGTCGAATTGTCAGAAGCTGAATCACTAACCAACACTAGCGGAGCAGCAGAAGCTGGCGGGGTATACAACCCGCCGGAAAGAGTTTGTCCTTCCCACATCGGCCCCTGAGCCGTGCTACCAATAGCAGTGCTGTATCCGAAGATTTCTAGGCCGGTGTGGCCGACAACCTGCCCACGAGCCACCTGCAATTCAAATGGCTCAAACGACCCCATGCGCGTGACCGACGACGGGACACCCATCAAGTTAGCCATAATGGCCCCCGATTAGACGTTCTGTTGGCCGACCAGCGGGTCTTGGACGAAGTACGTAATGTAGCCGCCGACAGTACCCGAACCCAGAGTATCGATAGTCACGGTAACATACGACAACGCCGAAACAGGCGTGCCAGTAACTGCCGAGCCAATGCTGGTGGTGCCGACAGAAGCCACGCTAAGATTGTTAGCAATAGCTGTGCCAGTAACGGCGCCAGTCGTATAATTACGCGTGCCGAGGTCGATAGAGCCAGAGCCAGCATCATTGATGCTAACCGACAGAACAACAGCACCAGCCGGCAGAATCAGCGCCGGAGCACCAGCAGCCGAAGAAACAGTAACGTTGGTAGCCGTAGCAACCGAAGCGTCAGCGATATAGAATTGAGCAGCCATAACGCCCGAGCCACAATAAGCAGTGCGGGTTTGGTCGCCGCCGCCCGAGCGCCAAATAGATTGAGTAGTAGACAGAGCCATAATATTCCTCGTGTTGTAGCACATCGCCGCACCGTCTCTACAAAGTCTGCTAGGTCAGTCGGTGGGGCTAAAATTCCTAGGTCTTCGTGTTATACTACGATGGCTTTTATCCGTCAACATCAAAGGAACGTCATGTTAGGAATGCGTAATAGACACGCGCCGCACATAGATTTTAGTGAACTTGCAGGGGCTATAGAGGAAAAACCTAGTTTTATACCTTCTAATATCGATATGGTTTACGAAAGAAACGGGTCGTTTCTTTTTGCGGAGTGGAAGCGGGAAGGTGAAACGTTTAGTACAGGGCAGAAAATTCTACTGTTTGCACTAAGCAAACTTCCCGGGGTCTTTGTTTTAATAATTACCGGCGACACTGACGACGGTATGAGAGTCACAAACATTCAAAAAATTACAAAAAACGGCTCACTAAAGCCCGTAGGGTCTTCTGTAGAAGACTTAAAAAATTTAGTTCGTAAATGGTACGACTTCGTAGATAGCAAACAATAAAAAGGCCCCGAAGGGCCTTTGCTTACTTCTTCCAGAACGACATCCAGTCCGGCTTGGCTTGCATCTTGGTTTCGGCGTTTTTCCACGCATCCATAGCATAGCCAAATTGCGTAGCAACGATATCGCGGCAAGCGGCCGACCACTGGGCAAAAACAGTTTGGTAATCCATAAGAACCTCCGTTGAGTTAAAAAATGCTGCAGTGCAATATTAATCGTGTTTGTTGGACTTGGCAAGGTTTTCTTCTTGCGTAATAACACGCAGGTTCCAAGGCACGTGTAGGCCGCAAACGCCGTCGTTTATAAGGGGCACGATGTGGTCAACCACATACCGCTCTCCAGTAAGTTTGGTCAGGCTCTGGGCCTGTAGATAAAGCTGCCGCATCTGGAGTTTCTGTTCTTTAGTAATCCACGGCGGCGTAGCTGCGCGATGCCGACGTTTCCGCACGCTTGTAAGAGCTTTGTATAGTTCTGGGTGTTCTTGTTTGTATTTGGCTTTGTGTCCTTGTTTTTCTTCTTTAGGCCTTGCCATAGCCCTAGCTTTTACAAGCTCCTTGTTTTTTTCGTAATATCTTTTTCCCGCGGCCCTTGAAGCCTCTGATTTAGGTTTCTCTTTGCGTTTCTCGTTATCAACGGCCCAATCTTCTTTTATGCACTCAACGCACGCGCCCTTAGTTTTGCGTAACGCGATGTGTCCTCTGGTACAGGGCTTGCCTGTGAAGTAGTGGGTTGCTCCAGTTGCTTTGGCTTCCGCCCGCGTGTTTGGGTAGTTCATATCGGCTCCTGTGAATACGACACGGGGAATTATATACCAATAAAAAACCCCGCGCAAGGCGGGGTTCCAATCAACGTAAGTTGTTGATTTATAAGGCTTAGGCGCCCGGCGAACCGAACATGCCCAGCGGGTCAGACCAGCCAAAGCTGTAGCGCTCACGGGCCTTGTAGCGAACGTTCCCTGTATCGAAGTCCCCGTCCATTGACGTAGCCAGCGGGGTACGAACGAAATGCTTCATACCATTCGGCACATCCGTGGTCAGGAACCAAGCGTTGGTGTCGGTCAGGAAGTGGTTAACGGTATAGCCTTCCGGAATCGAACCATTGTTCATGATGGCGTTGATGTCGTTGTCGTTGGTACCAACACGCAGTTGGGTTTCCAGCAAACGGGTAGCGACGAACATCAGTGCCGGCGGAACAATCAGCTTACGCGGCTTAGCGGCAATCAGCAGACCACGTTCGTCAGTCCACGCAGCGATTTGAATCACGGCGTTTTCCAGCGAGGTTTCGTTCAGGTCAGCGGCGACGGCCGGGGTGTTGCTGTTGGTGCCACCAGAGACAAGCGGGTGCGCGGTGTTGAACAGTTGGACGCCATCACCACCCGGGTAGGTAGCCGAGAAGCCGTTGTTCAGAACGTTAGCAGCCTTAACTTGCTTGGTGTAAGCCATAGCACGAGCCAGAGCCTTGGTATAACGAGCCGACAGGGTGTCGTACAGGTTATCTTCCACTGCTTCTTCAGTCAGCGAGAAGCCAAGAGCGATGGTTTCGTGGTTGTATCGGGCGGTCCAAGCTTCTTGCGCGTTGTCGTATGCGATTGCAGCGCCTTCGTTCTTGACCGGAGCAGCCGAGAAACCGGACAGCTTGGTTTCTTCTTCAAAGCTACGTTCCGAGGTTTCGGTTTCGTAGATTTCTTTATGCTCTTCACCGTATTTGTTGTACTCCAAACCAAACAGCGCGTTCAGGCCGGGCAGGAGTTCTTTGAGTAGCTGGGCACGAGAAATTGCCATGATTTATCTCCTTAGATGCCGGTGGCGTTGTTATACGAGTGATAACCGGCGTTGAACTTGACGACCAACTCCGTGAAGTTACCAGACGAGTTGGCGGTGTCCGGCACAACGTCAATGACGCGCATCGGGGTGCTAGCAGTACCAGCGCCGCCCGGGGTGTACACACCAATCTTCGAGTTACCAGTGGTGGTCGAGCCGGTGTTTTGCACAACGGTGACGTTGCTACCGATAACGGTCAGACCCAGATAAGCCGGGGTGAGCGCGTTAGCGCTATCTTCAACGTCGCCAGCAACCAGAACAACCTTGTACAGAGCGTTCGGGTCATCAGAAACGTAAGCGGTAGCGTCGGTAACGCCCGACAGGCCCGGCCAATATTGCGAGAACAGCTTTTGCTTGGTCGAGGGGTTGGTGTACGAACAGCCGAGGAAAACGCCAACCAGACCGGCGACCGGGCTAGCTTCGTCTTGGATGTTCGACTTTGCCACAGTACCGCTGGAGGTAAGCGTAACGATGTCACCGTTGAAAATGTTGGTGCCGTACGAAACCGAAGTGGTAGTGATGGCGAATTGACGAGTTGCACCAGCGAACGGCAGGCCACCAACGAGGTTGATAGGCTTTAGGCCGTACGGGGCAGAAACAGTCGGGTATGCCATATTCTTGCTCCTAATTAAAAGTTACTTGCCTTTTCCGAAGGAAGTGGTCGATTTGCGTTCACGGAAGAGCGGCATGCGAGCATCGTTCTCTTTCATAAAGCTGTTATCGACCGCGTCGGTTTGGGCTTGCGCTTGTGCCGCATAGTGGCTGTTGCGCTGGTCCACAAACTCCTTCGGGGTTTTACAGAGAAGTAGTCCACCGATTTCAATAAAGTCCTTGAACTTACTTTCGGCGTCTACAAAGAATTGCATTTCGGGGTGGTCCGTCAGTTTGACCGGTTCCCAACCTTCACGCATTTTAGAGGAGACATTGCGGGCGTCAGATTGACCCACCATGCTTGTACGAATCCACCGATATGACCAACCCGGCTGCTGCTTAATTTCCGGAAGAAGCTCGGGCGGCTTCCATGCTTCAGGACGCCGATAGGTTTCAGTAGTTTCCAATTCACGTGCGAGACGATTTTCAGCCATTTGCATTCTCCATCTTAATCAGTTCACGAGCATATTGCTCCGGGGTAAGTCCAAGCTTTTTAGCAAGATTAACTTGCGTCTTGGTTAGCACAATCTTCTTTGGCGCGGTGCTACGCGTTGCCGGTGCAACTACTGTGGACGGCTTTGCGCGAGGAACGGGTTTAGCCTCTTCCTGCGTACTCTCCCCAAAATACTCGGGGAATCTTTTGCGCATCGTAGTGTTAATACGACGGTAATAGTCGTCAGACCTAGGGTCTACGCCTGTTTTAACCAGCTTTTCGTGCAGCCCCAAAGCCAAGCTGGTCATTTCTTCATCGCTTCCAAACCAAGGATTTTGCTCTTGCCACAAAACCGCTTTATGGTCCGGCTGACGAACTTGGGGCCGTTGTGATTCTGTATTTACTACATTTTCTTCATTTTGTACAGGCGTTTGTTTAGAAACATACAAGGGTTTATACCCCGTAACCTGCTGTACTTTCATTTGAGCGCTAGTCAAACGCTCTTGTGCCTGAATAACTTTTTCAGTATCGCCGGCATCGTATGCGTCACGATATTCACGCTTGGCAATATCAAACTCGCGTTCGGCAGCTTCTTTCATGGTGCTCATGAGCATTTCTTCGCCAGACGACAGCGTTGCTCGGAGCTTTTTATTCTCCTCCATGATTTGCTGGGCTACCCGCAGAGCTTCTTCCCGCTCACGCAGCGTTGCTTCTTTGGCTCGGCGTTCGTCATGCCAAACCTTTTTAAGCTGCGACATGCGAGTGCGTACGCGCTCGGAATAATCGTTTAGTTCGTCTTTTTCGAGGTCGTCCACTACCTCTTGGGGTAGCGGCTCGCGGCCGCGGTCTTCCTCAGGGGTGTCGTCCTCAATCTCGTAAGGGTCTTCGTCTTGGCTTACTACTTCCTCTTCAGCCACATTTTCTTGCTCGTCCGGAAACTCGTATTCGACCATTTCCATACTATTCTCTTGTCCCGCCATTCTCTTCTCCTTATGCGCGTGAATACCCACGCGGGTCATCCACAACGGCCTCTACCGAATCATCGTTAATAATCCGGAACTCACGTCCATGAATCTTAATGCGGGTGCCGGCATATGCTCGGGTGAGAATAAAATCGCCTTCCTTACACCAAGGTCCGGTGGGGAAACGACTTTCGTCTTTAAAGCACATATTGCCCATTTTCAAAACAAACAGGACTACCGTAGAGGTTGCTTCAATCTCTTTGGTCTTATCTGCTTTAAGCAGACCATTTTCAAACGTATCGCCAACATCAGGGATGGCGCACAGCATGCGATAGCCTTTCGGCTCGGGAAGTTGCGTAGGCATTTGGCCTTCGTTTTGCGTGACTTCTTCAGTCATCGTCTTGCTCCAAAGTTGATGCGAGGTCTTTGATAATCGATTGTGCAATCAGCAGACCCCGAGACTGACCACACAAATACTGATAGTGCGCAAAATCTTTTGCGTTTCCTTCGACCAAGCTCTCGCTAATAGCTTTCTGCTCTTCGTTAAGCTTGGAAATCAAAAACTCAATCGCGTCCATTACTCACCTTTATTCTGGTCGGTGGGTTTTTTCTCAGACTTATTACCTGCTTGGTTATATGCCTGAATGCGAGACTGCAACGACTGGTGCTCCATCTGGTTAGTCGATTGTTCCTTCTGGTGGGCAAGCTGTTTCTCATGTTTGCTTGCGTCCAACCCCATCCGCATGCCCTCGCTACGTTGCGACGCTGCCAACTTCTGTGCGTCCGTAGCTGCCTTCAGACCAACGTCAATACCCTTCTGGCGTTCTTGTGACGCGATGCGCTCACGCTCAATCTCCAAGCGTTGTTGTTCAATCTGCACATCGGCCATCGCCTTCTGTTCTTTCATCGTCTGCTCGCGCTCTTTAATCTCCAGTTCTTTCTGCTGAATCTGGACGAGCGGGTCTTGCTGCTGTTGTTGCGCTTGTGCCTGCTGGGCTTCGGCGGTGTTCTTCTGGTTGAGCTTTTGAGCGGCTTGGGCAATCAAGCGGGACAGGTCCACTTCAACGTCTTCCGGCAGTTCTTCGTCCGGCGGCGGTAGCGGTACACCCAGTTGCTCTTCAATTTGCGTCCGGTAGGCAAAGGCTAGGTGCTCAGCAATATGCGCTTGGATTGCAGCTTGGATGCCCTGAGCGTTCGGAGACTGCCCAACCATTTGTGACAGCTTCGGGTCTTGCATGAACATCATGTGCGTTTGAATATGCGCCTCATGGTCCTGATAGATAAATGCCTTGTTCGGCGTGCTATTCAGGAAGTTCATGTTCTCCGTAACCGGGTCTTTGGGCTTTTGTTCCTCGTCCGGCGGAATTAGCTTGTCAACGTTTTTGACCCCGAGAACTTCGCACATCTGGCGATTAAGTTCTTTTTGGTTGTATACCTGCGGTGCGTTCGCTGCCATCTGCATAACTGCTTGCATTTGAACGACTTTTTGCGACATAGTCGCCGCATTCGGGTCAGATACCGGGATAACTTCTACGTTGTCGTAGTCATCTTTGCGGGCCTTGCGGTCGCCTTCTTCCGGGTCAAAGTCGTACTCTTCCGGGGCGTAATCACGAATAATCGCGGCCAACAGCTTAAATTCTTGCTTCATCGCGTAGTGGATACGCGCCTGCACTGCCGACATAATCTTCAGCGTGCGTTCAAGAATAGCCAGAGTCGTACCCACCGGGGCTTGCGCCGACATATCCGAGACCTTCATATCAGCCGCACTAGCAAAGCGACGGCCTTCTTCGATAATCTGGTTCATCAACGCCATAAGAACTTGACTGGGTTCTTTGTACGGCAGGGGCATGATGTTATCCCGGATGGTGCCGCTGGGCACATCCACATCTCTAAACTCGGCCGGAGCAATCGGGGTGTCGTCGCCTTTAATACGCAAACCACGGGCCTTGAAGCCGCCGGGGAGGTTAGACAGAGTGCCTGCATCCACCAACTGACGAATCAGCATGGTGCCCGACTTGGCGTAAGCGCCAATAAGGTGGATTAGACCGAGGTTGTAGAAGCCAAAGCCGGGGATATAGCCGTAGTGCACAAAGTGCTGACGCTTCTGTTTGGTATCGTCTTCCGGGTCCCAGTTGCGGCGAATAGCCAGAATAGTCTGGGTGCCCTTCTCAATCGTTACCACATACGGCAGAGCCACACCGGTCTCTTCACCAGACTCATCCGTATCTTCGTCGCCCGCAAGAATCAAATCTACGTGCATCTCAAGCAGCTTGAACCGCTCATCGGACGTAGCGCGAAAGCCCATCTTTTCGGCAATCTTTTTCTCTACTTCGTCCAACACAGCCACCGGCTCGCCAAGGTCTACATCTCGATAGAACCCAGCCACCTGAAGCTTACGAATCTCATTAGATGTTTTGCGCATAACATGAGTAACGCGCTCTGCTGTTCGTAGGTCTGATGCCCCGTACGGCACCAACATATCTTCTGCTGGTACGTAGACAGCCGCTTGACGGCCAAGGTACGGGTCAAAATAAATTTTCTTGAAGGCGTTGCCAGCAAGGCCCAGACCCCACAAAAGACGCTCATGCTCAGGGCGATACTCCGGCATATTCTCGGTGAGCTGGTAGTTCATGTCCTCACGCACGCGGTCTGCGGCGTCGGCTTTCTCCGGGGTTTCCTTGCCGAGAATCTTGGTCTTGACCGGACCTGCAGCGGGGAAGGTCTCCATAATCGTTTCCGACTGGAACTTAACTAGGGCTTCTGCCAGCAGGGGGTGATATACAGAGCATGCACCGGGCCACGGTTCAGTGCGGTCTTCCAAGCGGATACCCAGCAACTCAAGGCCATCGACGTAAGTCTCAAGCCAATCCCGACGCGACGCGACATCTGTATCAAAATCTGCCAGAAGTTCCCCAGCAAGATGCGTCAGTTGGCCCTCGTCCATCTCATCGGCGAGGTTTGCGTTAAATTCATCATCCGCTGCCGTGTCTGGCTCGATAGTAACTTCCATGCTGCCGTCGCTAAGCGTCACACTTTCCGGGTCTTCGATTTGGATTTCGAGGTCGGGTTGTAGTGTTTCGTCACCAGTCAGCCCCTGCGGAGCCGGATTAATTGCCTTATCAATTGCCATGTCGCGCCCTTAAATTGCGTAAAACCGCTTCTCGCGGCTACTTTTAAATCCCGGAATCTCGTCTTTATAATCAGAATCTAGACGGATAAACCCACCCCTACGGAAGCGCAGCAGCGCTTGGGTCATGCTATCCACCATGTCGTCGTGCTCGCCTGATGGAAACGAAGCAACTTCTTCTACTAATTCTTCCGCCCAATTAGTATTAGGCACCCATACCTTGCTAGAAGCAAAAATATCTGCTACGGCATTAAGTCTGGCGATTTTATCGTTACCTCTTGACGGGGTAAACTCCTGTACCGGTATGCCCCGGGCGCGTAATTCAAACACCAACGGTGCGCCGGCCGCTTTTGCTTCGATAATCAGGCTATCTGGTTCCCATTCGGTGTAACACTCGTACGCCATTTCTTTTAGTTCTGGGAACTCCATACGCTTTTTGAACGCGTCTAGCAAGATAATGTTGGCATCGTTCTCATCTTCGTTGTTATAGAAGACACCCCACGTCGTACAGGCGGAATAGTCAGCCCGTTCGTGCTTTAAGAACGCGGTATCCCAAGATTGGATAATAAATTCACAGCGCGGCGGGCGTTCGTCTTCCCAAATCTGCCACCATTCGCGTTTAATAATCGCGCTTACGTCGCTGGTAGGGTCTTGTTGGTACTGCGCCATCCATTTTGGGTGCGGAAGTTCGGCTTTTAGCGCTTCAAGTTCCTTCAAAGACCAAAACTGAGGCCATAGGGGGCGCCCAGACGGCAGCAAAGCCGGGAACTCGATAACTTCCCATTCTTCTCCACTGCGTTGAGCAGCGGCCTTCAAAACCTGCCCTGTGAGGTCTTTCTTTGACCATCGTGTCATCACAACTACGATAGAACCACCCGGCTGCAGACGCTGACGAGGGCCAGATGTGTACCACTCGTAGGTTTTGTCGTAGATTTCGGGGTTGGTTTCGGACAGTGCTGCTTCTTGTTCGCTGTGCGGGTCGTCAATAATCAGTAGGTCAGCACCTTTACCAGTAACTGCGCCCCCCACACCAATAGCAAAGTACTCTCCACCTCGGTTAGTAGCCCAGCGACCAGCGGCCTTAGAGTCAGCTTGTAGAGAAACATCAGAAAAGATTGTTTTATAGACATCGCTATCCACCAAGTTACGGACTTTCCGGCCAAAGCCAACCGCCAGCTCAGCAGTGTGGGATGTCTGAATGACTTTCTTGCCGGGAAAATTACCCAGAAACCACGATGGCAGCAGATAAGACGCAAATTCTGACTTAGTATGCCGTGGCGGCATGTTGATGATAAGGCGTTTAATCTCGCCTCGGGCCACCCGCTCGAACGCAGCGGCCATTTTCTTGTGGTGTGCGCCGTCAATGAAGCTAGGCCATACGGTATGCACGTACTCCATGAACTCTACTTGGGCTTTTTCGGTCTTTTTCTTGCCTTCGTACTCTTCCAGCAGCGCCAAAATGTTTTGTCGTTCGTGCTCTGGCATTAGCGGCAGTGCTAATTTGAGCTTTTTGGCGAGTTCAGGCGTCATTCTTCAGCCCTAATTCCGCATCCAAATCTAGTGCCAGCAAATCAAGCGGCTTTTGTACTACTTCCGCTTCAATATAGTTGTCCAACTTCTTCAAAATCTCTGCTTCGATGTCGGTGGACTTGCGGTGAGTTATATCAATCTGCACCTTTTCGGCGAACAGACCAACATCAGAAATCTTACCCAGCAGTTCTAGGGCGCGTAGGCGGTCGCTGGGCTTCTCGTTTTCGGTTTCTTCAATAAGCCGATTGGTTACAAACGTGCGCAAACGTTGAGCAGCATTAAGTAGCTCGTGGTCGTAGGCAGAAAGAAGCGCTTCTAGTTTGAGCACCGTGCCCGGCGTGATTCTTTTGGTCAGGGGCTTTTGTTCGGTGAAGAGTTGGGCGGCGTCTTCTTCGTCTTCTGGTGTGATTTCTACTTCTGCGCCGTTCTTAATTAGTTCTTGCACGGTCTCGCAGAACGCGCGTGCCTTTTCTCGGAAGTCTTCGATTTCTTCCGGTGTAGTGTTGATAGGCAAAGGTATGCCTAATTCTGGCGTAACTACTAGTGGCATTTTTTAAATGCGTGGTTCCATCCACGGGGGGTGTTTCTAGCCGCGACTAAAACACATATTAGGAAATAAATCAAGGGGGTGGGGGGTCTTTTTTATTTTTCTTTTCGTCGTAGTGATGAATACGGTGGCAATTAGCGCAGAGCACGATGCACTTGCTTGCTTCTTCGTAGGCACGTTTGAACTGGCCGTTGGAGCTGTATTTCTGCACCGAGCTTTCTTTTTGTTTTGGGTCGGGATGATGGAAATCTAATGTCGCGGGGTGGTTCTGGCCGCATTGAGCACAGGCTAGGGACGCTTTGTATTGCCGCCATTCTTCGCGCTTTATAGCCTTGTTGCGGGTTGTTGCCTCTATACATTTTTGTTTGTTCTTCTCGTACCACTTCTTGCCGTAATTTTCGTATGTAGGGGTGGGCATATGTGGGAGGTAATGTCAAGTGACGGGGGTAGTCTACAGAATTGCGGTTCGACTGTGTGGATTACAGTGCATAGCAGAACGGGCGGAGTCCCAAAGCCTATCTGGGGGGTCGGGGTAAGGTGGGGTCGGCCAGATGTACTAAATCGCTTAGTAACACTTGACATTGGGCGCAATTGCTGTAGAATGTAACACATGGACGACATACGTCCTGCTGACTAGGCGGCTTACCTAGTGTGACTAAAAGGATTTAGTAAAATGGACGCAAACTATAGCGCGATGGTCGAATCGGTCAAGGCTGCAATCAAGGCTAGCAAGACAGCGGATAGCGGGTGGGACGCTGCGGGTAAACACATTCTAGCTTTCTATAAATCACCCGAGGCGCTCAAAGAGGTCAAGGTTCAATTCTGCGCGGATATCATTATCCCAATGCTAGAAAAGCGCCACCGCGATGCACTAATGGCTAATGTGAAGGATACAGACGCAAAGAGTCCAGAGGGCATTGCAGTACGCGCAGCGAAAAAAGACGCCACCGCAACACGTGACACGATGTTTATGCACGCGCTGAAAAAGGCTTGGCCAAACTATGGTAAGACAGCGGACGCCGCCACTGCGCCCAAGGTGTCGGACTCTGACAAATTCCGCAACACGCTGACCACGCTCATCAAGCAAATCGAAGACAAGCAGGATTTGGATTTTGCGCCGGATATGGCAACCAAACATCTGCGCGCCGCGCTCGCTGCGATGGTGGCGAAATACTAAACTACTTAGTACATCACGCCCCGCTCCGGCGGGGCTTTTTACGTCCGCGCTTTGCGTGTCCAAAAACTGGCATCGGAATGGCACAGCAGCAGGCGGCCGACTCGACTATGTTTTGCTGCATCGCAACAAAATGGGCAATGTTACAACTTTTTGCGACATGAACTTTGCAGCATTGGCGCGGGTAAAAACGGCACTAATGATACTTTGACGCGCATCGTGTTGCATGCTTGTAACATGATTTGTAACATGAACTTTGCAGCATCCATGCGGGTTTAGAAGGCCTTAATGATATTCTGTTACAAAATTAAGAAAAAATGAACCACCACCAAAAAATTTTTTCTCGCTGCGCGAGTGTCAATTGACAATGTAAAGTGTAAAGTGATTTCGAAAAATTTATTTTTTCTGGCGAGTATAGGAAAAAAGTGTAACATTGCAACAGAGTATCACTAAGGCCTCGACAGACAATGGTTTGCCTAGATTCTTCATGTCGCAAAAAATGTTACAAAGTATCACTAATCCGCGACATTGTAACATGACAGCTCAAATTTTGAGCAATTTCCCTCATTCCTGCCCTTGTCAAGTGTAAAGTAAACAAAATTTCATCGCGTTTTTTATTTGACGCCACGCGTGTAAAGCAAAATCTTCGATGTAGCAACACACCAAAACAAATTATTTCTTTCTAAAATACTTGACATTGTCAAGTTTGTGTGGTATGATGGTCCTGTCAAGTGGGATTTCGCTTGGCACGTTTGCTGTACTTACTAAATCGTTTAGCAAATTGGAGGTGTGAGATGGCTAAGTATTGGGTGAAGTGTGAGATGCAGGTGACGATTCCGTTTTATATGGAAGAAGTTATTGAGGCGGATAGTGAAGAATTGGCTATGGCTATCGCCGTCAACAACGCAGAGGCCGAGGCAAAAGCGGAACTCAGGTACACGGATGGCACGGGGCATTTCGTCATCAACAACGTGCGTCCTGTCAAAGCGGAGGTGTGGTATGACTAGGATGCTGCATTGTGTAGATTGCGGCGACTTCATCGAGGACGCCCGCTCGTTGCTTGGGTACAAACATTGTCTTGAGTGCGGCGAGTTCTACGCTGCGCTGGAACGTGGTTCGTGGTGTGTGGTGCAAGAGTATGGCAAGGGCGGCTATCAATACGTGCCCCAGAGTGCTGCGTTCACCACGCTGCGCGAGACTAACCAAAAGAATCCGAGGTAGACCATGAGGCGCGAATACTTTGTGCGAACCAAAGACTTACTAAAAGTTTTAGACATTGTCGGCAACCACAGCAGATGCCGAAAGATTGCACGTGATTTGTACGTGCTGATGCTGGAAGAAACCGTCGCAGGTAGAGCGGGCCAATTGATATGGGAGAAAACAAAATGACTACATCGGGCCAAGCGATGTCTGAGGCGCTGCGCCTGCACAATGAAACAGGGAACAACTACATCGTTGCTGAAAAGAACGGCAAGCACAACGTCTACCTCGACTCTGAATTTAGTCGGGAACTCATCAAAAAGAACGTGGAGAAAATTATCTACGTAACGCCACGCCAACAAGGAGACTGCAATGGATGAGCTTCAACGGATTAGCAAAATAGATTGTTTTTGTATTGGTGCGCTGGCCGGTGCTGTCGCCGCTGTGTTTGCGATTGTCTTAATGAATCAGGCGAACGTCGCGTTTCAATTAAAGGCTTTGTCGTGCCACGAATCAGTGAGCACCGGAGTCAATTCATATATCTGCTACGTGGAGAACTAAATGCACAAGCAACCGGTAGTGGAAACACTTGACATTGTCAAGTAGATGTGGTATGATGTAGTCGTTGTCGTGGTACGTGTGTTTTACCTGTGTTGTATTTACTAAACCGTTTAGGAGATTGTGATGTCTGTGATTAATTTCGGCAGTTCTGTTTCGCTGAATGAGTTTGCGAATTTGGTATCTACTGTAGGCAAGTCGGTGACTGTGATTGGTCAGGGCGAGCCGGGTATCGGTAAGAGTGCGATGCTCAACAAGATTGTAGAGATGAACCCCGAGCACGAGCCTGCATACATCGACTGCACGCTGTTGGACCTAGGCGACTTTGCCCTGCCGTATACGGTAGATGCTGCTGGTATTGGCAAAGTGACTAAGTTCGCACCCAATGCGCGGTTCAAACTGCAAGCCGACAAGCCTGTGGTGGTGATGCTCGACGAGATTGGCAAAGCGATTAAGTCTGTGAAGAATGTCTTGCTGACTCTGATGCTTGAGCATCGCATTGGTGATGTGTATCTGCCCGAGGGCAGTATCGTGTTCGGTACGACTAACCTAGCAAGTGATGGTGTGGGTGACTCGCTCGAAGCGCATGCACGGAATCGTGTTTGCTTTGTTACTGTGCGTAAGCCTGATGATGAGCAGTGGATTGATTGGGCATTGAACAACAACATCGCACCGGAGATTATCGCATGGGTCAAGCAATTCCCGCAGGCACTGGCATCGTATGCGGACGAGGGGCAGCGAGACAATCCCTACATTTTCAATCCGACTCGGGCCGGCCAGACGGCTTTCGTCACGCCACGTTCATTGGAGAAGGCATCCGATATTGCAAAGCAGCGCGCTATTCTTGGCGACAACCTTACCATCACAGCATTGTCTGGCACGATTGGTGAGTCTGCGGCCCGCGATATGCAAGCCTTTTTTACGGTGGTCGATAAGCTCCCGACGTGGGACGTAGTCATTAAAGACCCTGAGAACACCAAAGTTCCCGAGGATACGGTTGCCAAATGTATCTTTGTTTTCAGTGCCTTGGTGAAAGTTCAGAAAGATACGTTCGCTTCGTTCATGAAGTATTTGCAGCGGCTCGACCCCGAGTGGCAGGCTCTATTTGCTAAAAGCATTATCAAGTCGGAGAAGCAGACGATTGCGATTAGCAATAAGGAGTTCAAAGATTGGGCACTGAAGAATCAGTATCTGTTCTGAGAGAAGGCGACCTGTGTGCGTGGAAGAGTTATGTGGTCGTGGTGTACATGGATTTCGGTACGGGCTATGTCATGGGTAAATACCAAACCACGAAGCACAGCGCATTCACGCACCTGTCTATACCAAAAGATGAATTAGTTTTAATTGACCCGGTGTTATACCCGCTGTACGGGTACGAAAGGAAAGATGATGAAGGTGTTGCTAGGGAATATCGAATTTGGTGAGTTTGTTTGCGACGGCGAGATTGTCGAGATGGCAATGCTGCATAGGCCGTATCGGATGCTTACACTGGATGATGATGTAGCGGAAACAGTTGCTAAGAGTCTGGTGGCCGAGGGCAAGTATGCACAGTATGTAATCCCTGACTTGTTTGATGGCGAAGTATGCGTATCGTGGAGGAAAGAAGATGGAGCCGACTGATGCACGGGTAGCACAAGAATGTTGTGATGAGATATTCCACAGTCTCAACAAGCACTACCGAGACAGCCCAGACATGGCGATATCGTTACTAATTTATTTAGTAGTCAGGGCATCGACCAGTATCAACGCAGACCCGCAGCAAATCATCGAAGCACTAACGCAGGCGTTTCAGATTCAGGCGTTGATTGACTTGGAAATCCCAAGCGATTTCGTAAACTAGGAGAGTGTGATGGCAAAACTTACTGCTGAGCAGCGGATTCAGCGTGCTCACGTGTGGCTGATGAACGAGCCAAGATATTGTTTGTATTCAGGTATTTTCATGCTTGGCAAGACTAGCGTGGACGATGCTGTGCCGACTGCTGTAACCAATGGTCGAGATGTTATGTATGGTCGCAAGTTTGTAGAGGGGCTGACCGACCAAGAGATTCGTGCGTTAGTGCTGCACGAGAATCTGCACAAAGCATTTCGCCATCTGACCACATGGAAGAATCTGTACAAACAGAACGCGCGGAAAGCAAACATGGCGTGTGACTACGTTATCAACCTGATGATTTATGACTCTGACCCAAGCGAGCGTGACGTTAAGTTGCCAGAGGGTAGGTGTCTGGACGAGCAGTACCGCAGCATGAGCGCCAAGCAAGTCTTTGATGTGTTGTCAGATGATGACGGCGACGAGGGCGGCAATGGGTTTGACGAGCATGATTGGGACGGGGCAAGCGAGTTGTCCAAGGAAGCACAAGAAACTCTGTCCAAGGAAATCGACCAAGCTCTACGTCAAGGCATGATTCTCGCAGGTAAGATGAAGGGCGATGTGGATAGAAGTATTACGGAGTTGCTGACCCCGAAGGTTGATTGGCGTGAGGCACTGCGGGACTTTGTTACTTCGTTCTGTCAGGACAAAGATGTATCCACATGGCGCAAACCAAACCGACGGTGGGTGGACCAGAATGTTTACTTGCCGTCGCTTGTCGGTGAGTCGGTCGGGCCGCTAGTAGTTGCTGTAGATACATCAGGTAGTATCGATGGGCCTGTGCTGAACGAGTTTTTGACCGAGGTAGTTAGTATCTGTAACACCGTGGTGCCGGGGTGTATCGACCTGCTGTATTGGGACACTCAAGTTGCACGCCACGAAAAGTATGAGCCGGACAGTTTCAGTAGTATCATGCAGTCAACCAAGCCGCGCGGTGGTGGCGGTACTAACGTATGTAGTGTGTTTGAGTATGTGAAGGGCAAGGGCATGAAGCCCGAAGCTGTTGTTGTGTTGACCGATGGCTACACCCCGTGGCCTGAGTCAGTTGATGTACCTGTGTTGTTTGCAATCAATACGGATAAGGTCGCACCTGTCGGTAAGACTGTGCGTGTTGGTTGATTTACTAAACCGTTTAGCAAATTGGAGAATTAAAAATGATTCAAGATAAATCAATGCTCGTTGACCTGTCGATTTCCGCATGGTCGGGCAAGAAGATGGACAAGCAAGTATCGCAAGAGATTGACGCTGCCAAGAACACGAAGACTAAGGCGGGCAACTACTCTAAACATCTTTTGGCAGGTACCGACAAGCTGGAAGTCGTAACGAAGATGGCCGCCAACATTCGCAATTGGCATTGTCAACAGACACTACCTTGGTCGGACTTAGGTTCGCGCTTGTTGCCGATGAAGAACTTCTTTGACTACAAACAGATTCTTAATTACCACGAGCAGCAGTTCAACGATGCAGTCGAAGACTTTCTTAATGAGTACCCGACCCTTGTGTCTGCCGCTGCGTTCCAGTTGGGCGACTTGTTCAATCGTGACGAGTATCCAGACGTAGAGACACTGCGCAGTAAGTTTCGTATCAAGTATGTGTTCTTGCCCATCGCAGACGTTGATGATTTCCGCGTGAAGGCAGGGGATGATACCGCCCAAGAGCTTCGGGAACAATATGAAAAGTTCTTTTCAGATAAGTTGGAGGAAGTCACCCGCGACTTGTGGGGGCAGTTGCATGGCACCCTGACCAAGATTAGTGAGCGATTGGATTACGACGAAGGCAGCAAGAAAATATTCCGTGATTCTATGTTCACCAATGCTATGGACCTGTGCGCCATGCTTACCAAGCTGAACGTAACCGAAGACCCGAAGTTGGAGCAAGCCCGTCAGCAGTTGGAGAAAGCTATCGCAGGTGTAGATGCTAGGGATGTGCGCGATAGCGATGCTATTCGTATGGATGTAAAGAAGAAGGTTGATGACATTCTCAGTGCGTTTGACTTTTAAGGGGACCAATCATGTACGGACGTGAAGCGACGAAGCAGGAGTATTCAGTACCGCGTAGTACCAAGGAAGCGTATGGCCGGTATCTAAAGTTTGAAGACCCGGTGCCTTGGTATAAGCGCGAGAAAACATTGGTGGTCTGTATGTGCGCTGTAATTTTAGTTATCGCGTTTGGAATTTTTAAGGGGTATATCCTGTGATTAAGTGGACTGGAGAAACTGGCATCGAGAATTGCCGGTACAAAAATCTTATTGACTTTTACAACGCTATCAAATCAAACGCGGTTTATCCTGTGCATATCAATGCCGAGCCGCGAAGCGTAAACATAATGGATAATAAATTCGGCGCGATTTGTTTTTATGATTCGCGCGTTAGCCCGCCGTTTCTAGTGGGCACAATTGATTACGACAGCGAGAACTATATTGTCGTTTCGGGCTTGATTAAGAACGAGAAGTTTGCGAGATATAACAGTGACTTCCACAGCAAACGGTCAAAAGATTTTAAGAAAGCTCTGAAGGTGGCGCTGACTTATATTCGTCCGGCGTCTTGGGAATCAGTAGCACAAAGCTCACGCAGAGATATTAGTGGGCATCTAGTCGAATGGAGTAACAAACCGGCGCAAGCAATTAATAATCACATTAGATATAAGATTTCAAGAGAGGATGTTTATGGAGAAATTACTCACGCAATTGAGATGAATGCGAGATTCAAAACCGATGTATTTAACGACGCGATAAAAGTAATTCTTGAGAACCGCGAGGAAGCCAAACGCCGCGAAGCACTGAGCCTTACGCACTTGTTTGTTTTTATAAACGCGCAGGGGATGTACGAATCAAACGTATGGACTGGGGCCAAGTCGGACGATGAGTTACCGGAAGAAGTTCGCATGAAGCTAGGCATGCTCAGGCTGCTCGACGAGCCAAAAACAAACAGCAGTGGCGCGATTCTGGACGAGGTAGGTACTCGATGCGGTAACTATTTCTGGGTTTTTGTTGAAGAATCTACTCACAAACTATTGACCGGCGGCGCAAATGCGGATAGAGTTTAGTTGTAAATTCTATGGGGACTACCATGTTTGAAGAATTGGAAGAGCGGGTCCGGGAGTGGGCGTTTGAGCGAAACATTCCACAACATTCCACGCCCAAGGCGCAGTTACTAAAAGCAGTTAGTGAATTGGGCGAGTTGTGTGATGCAGAGATTAAGGATGACCGCTACGGTCAGATTGATGGTATTGGCGATGTGCTTGTGTGCTTGATTATTTATTGCCAGATGCGTGAGTACACAATGACTGGATGCTTGCAGTCGGCGTATGAAGAAATCAAAAACCGCAAGGGCAAGATGGCGCAAGGTGGCGCCTTCGTTAAGGAGCTGTGATGACTGCTAAGAACCCGTATCTGCGAGGGATGGACGGTGAAGAGCCGCTCGAACTTGCTGATGACGCAGTATGTTTGTCTGACCACAGCATGACGTTCTTGATGAACCACAAGTGCAAGGACAAGCTACCCAAAAAGATTGCACATGTAAAAGATATTTGTGGCACCACGCGCAGGCTGATGGTCAAGGTCTGGGTGGCTGCAGAGAAGGGACCAATGAAGTACTGGGCAGACATGACAACAGGCACGCTGTACACCGACGATGGTGTATGTATGTCTTCAATAAAGCGTGAAGTAGTTAAGTGGGTGCGGTATCGTAAAGATGAATGGGAGCGGCGCAAGCGCGTCGCATATGGCGAAGTACCAGTATGGAACGAGGGTATTTGAGATGCGAGTAACTTTTGAGATGGAAAGCGAACAACTAGACGCCATAATTATTAAAGAATTAGAAAACCGCATAGAAATTTGCTATTCCGATAGCAGTTGGTGCGAAGACGACGATGGGTACAACGAAGAACTTAAAGAAGCATTGTGGATTGTGCTCGAATACTACACTAGCGAAAACCAACTAATACAGTTCAAGAACTTTATTGAAGCTAAATATGGGGACGGAGAACAAGATGAAATTTGATGTGCTCAACTGTATTGAGACTGACCGCGGACTAATTGTTAGTCTTGATGTTGACGAGGAAGGCCGACAGTATTTGATTGAACGTGGGTTCAATGCTTTGCTGATTGATGTAATCAATCAAATGGAGAATAGCCATGAACGAGAAACGCCGGAAGGCATTTGATGATTGGTGGTTGTTACATGCAACGCCCGAAGGTCGGACTACACCCAGTGCAATTTGGGAAGCTGCATGCGACTGGATGCTAGAAGAAGTACGGTGGAAGGTTGAGAAGATGATGGAACGTGACCCGCATGAGTGAAAAAGTAAATTATCCGGCACACTACACAGCAGGTAAGGTGGAGTGCATCGATGCGATTGAGTCTGCTACGATAGGTTTGCAAGGTATTGAAGCTGTTTGCACGGCCAATGCTATTAAGTATCTGTGGCGATGGAAGTTTAAGAATGGGATTGAAGACTTGAGCAAAGCCAAGTGGTACATTAATAAACTGGCTAAACATCTATCGGAACACGACCATGAGCAGAGTTGAATACGCCCTCGCCGAAGCACAGACAGCAGATGACGTTGTCATTATTTGTTTTGATGAGGTAGGCGAGATGTCTTTGCATTCCACGATTACTCGTGGGCCAGAGATTCTTTGGGCACTTGAACTTGCTAAAGCACAAATTCTTGAGATGGGACAACCGGAGGACGCGTAATGTCTGATTTTATGCAGCGCCAATTTGATATCAGCCAAGAACTTATTCGGTTGATGAACCGCGAACACGAGCAGCGCAGCCGTATCTTTGAGAAGTACGAAAGTGAACTGCAAGAAAAAGACCGATACATCGCAAAGCTAGAGGCCACTGTCCAAGCACTGGAAGTTCTGACCAAAAAGTAGGAGCTATCATGTACATCTGGTTTAATCTATTGTTATTTAGCAGTGGGCACTGGATGTACATAGATGTATTTGAAACTTTGGAAGAGTGCCAAGACGAGCGCAAGATGCAGGAAATTATTAACCCCGGCGACTATTATTGTTTTCCGGCACAAGTGAAGAAGTCATGAAACACGTAATTAAAAAGAACACACCCGAAGTACAAGTAGGGCAGCGATACCGTATGCCGTCCGGCGCGATTGCAGTGGTAAAACATTTGCGGGGCGAAGCAGAAGTTGGGCTAGAGTATGAGTCCCGTAGGTACAAAGGGCGTGCCGAAGAAGTGGCTATGAGTATGTCTAACGTGAGGTCTATTTGCACTTATGTCGGAACTTCCGAAGTTTAAGTATGTTGTGCACGATGAAGACGGGCCAGTCAGAAAGTTTGCCAGCAGAACAGAAGCCAAACGATGGGTAGCGGGTAGAAATGAATTGACGTTGTTAAAAATCCCGCAGGATAAAACACCATCTATATTTGAAACTTCGGAAGAAGCATTATTTTAATATGGCAAAGACGCCCGAGAAGAAAGTAAAAGACCAAGTTACTAAAATGCTTAGTAACAGTAACGCATACTGGTTTTATCCTGTGATGGGTGGGTATGGGTCTTCCGGTATCCCGGATATTGTCGCGTGCTATCGCGGCGTGTTTATCGGTATTGAGTGTAAGGCTGGAGACAATAAGCCAACAGCGTTGCAGATGAAGAATCTAAATCAGATTTCCGATGCTGGCGGGTACTCCGCAGTTATTAACGAATCAAACATTGAAGACTTAAATGCACTCCTCGCCAGAATTGACGCAGAAAGAAAAGCATTTAATTAAGGCCCGCCACAAGTACAAAACGCGGCGCTTGGACATACTGGAATTTTTAATTAAACGACCGCTTGGGTCTAGCACCTTGCAGATTGCGCAGGGTATTGGGGTCAGTTTGATTTCAGCTAAACGCTATATAGCCAAGCTGAAAAACGATGGGGATATTGTGCTGCTGCGGTCAGAACCCATCAAGGGCGTATCAAGGAAGCCAATAAACTATTACGTAATATCGAATGAAGGAATGGTTGTATTAACCGAAGGGGAATTAGATGGATTACTTAAAAAATCTTACTAGCCAGTTGGATTTGTTGAACGACGAGTTTGATTTGGACGTAATCGACCTGAAAATCCTTATGGTTCTTGCAAACTGTTGGAAAGACGATAGGAAAATCCGCGTAACCGACATCACTTTGGGCGGTAAAATAGCCTCACCCGCGACACTTCAGAATAGGGTTACTAAGACTCTGGTTGACGCCGGACTCATAGAACTACAAACAAACCCTGACGACGCGCGAGAAAAGCTGATTGTCCAAGGCCCGCACTACGAGCGGTTCGAGGATTTTCTAAATGACATTTACATGAAAGGCATCACATGAACGCAACCAATAACGACGGTCTCTTTGATTACGCACCCATTCTTCTCAAGATGGACAAGCTATCCAAAGAACTTCACGAAGCCTGCCTGCATAAGAAGTACGACGGGGCTTTGGAAATGACTAATGAGATGGTTGTGCAGACTCGCATGCTCCGTGCTTGGTTACTTGACAAAGAGGCCGCATAGAAAATGGACGAAAACAGCGTATCAAACGAGGTACGCGCTCTGCTGGAGAGGATGGATAATTTTCCGCATGAGTTCTATGGCCCCCGCGCACACTGGCGGGAAGAATTTATGGACACGTTCTGCAGTGACATGCAAACACCTTTAGCTTTCCTCCTCACAGCAGAGGAATTCGTTCTGTTAAAACAAGCATATAGACGCTTACTGCGTAAATACTTCTCTGAGGAAGTGGTTGAGAGAATTATCAATCCGACTCAAAGGGGGCTTGAGTATTAGTTGCCACAACCGCAAAGTATGTAGTACACTCCAAGCAACAAAGTAATATATAGGAGGGTGTATGCGCGGAAAAGACCTTACAGGTAAAACTTTTGGGCGTTGGACAGTTATAAAGAAAGCGCCCCGCACATATCAAACTATGTGGGAGTGTAGATGTTCTTGCGGAACGGTAAGAAATGTTTCCTACGCAAACTTAGCGAACAGCAAATCGAAGTCTTGCGGGTGTTTGAGAGATGAGCTTAGGCCGACGTACGCACGCAAAAGGGATTTCTCTGGATTAAACAACCCAAGAGCTAGGAACAGCGCGAAAGAAAACGGTGGGGTATGGCTGCCGTCATCTAGCGTTTGGTATAAACGGGCCGCAAGTATATTTCATGGTGCGAAAAACAACGGAATACCCCTAGGATTTAATAGTGCTGCGGAACTAGCTTTGTACATTAAAGATATAGCCCCAGCAAAATGCCCCGTGTTTAATGTAGAGTTTGTTGAGCGGGGAAATGGATACAGCAGGTTTTCCCCCAGCGTGGATAAAATAAATCCGAAACTGGGGTATGTTCGCGGCAATATGCAAGTTATAAGTTTACTTGCTAATTGTATGAAGAGAGATTCAACGGAAGAAGAGCTTAGATTATTCGCTGAATGGGTTGTAAAAGGACTCAAATGCAAATCGTAACCATAGACTTCGAGACATATTATGATAAAACATATAGCCTCAAAAATAAAACTACTGAAGAGTACCTCCGAGACCCAAGGTTTGAAGTCATTGGCGTCGCCGTCAAAGTCGGAAACCATCCAACTGACTGGATTAGCGGCACTCACCCCGAAATCCGAAACACGCTGCACGGGATTGATTGGTCGAACAAAGCTGTGCTGGCGCACAATACAATGTTTGATGGCGCGATTCTGTCATGGTTGTTCGGCGTTCGCCCAAAAGTTTTGCTGGACACTCTCTGCATGGCACGGAGTATTCACGGAGTCGAAGCTGGCGGCTCGCTTAAAGCACTGGCCGAGCGATACGGAATCGGCGAAAAAGGAACAGAAGTAATCAATGCGCTAGGTAAACGCAGGGTAGATTTTACGGCTGAAGAACTTGCGCGATATGGCGAGTACTGCAAGAACGATGTCGAGCTTACCTATAAGTTGTTTGAGATTCTGTCGGAAGGCTATCCGAGGCAAGAGCTGAAGGTCATCGACGCTACGCTCAAAATGTTTACTGAACCGGTGCTGGAGCTGGACATCCCGTTGCTTGAGCAACATCTGCTGGACGTGAAAACTAAAAAAGAAAAGCTGTTAGAGGCAGCGACGGCAGACAAAGATGTCCTGATGTCAAACGATAAGTTTGCAGAGTTATTGCAGCAGTTGGGAGTTCAGCCCCCGACCAAGATTAGTGCGCGTACTGGCAAGGAAGCATGGGCGTTCGCCAAGACTGATGAAGAGTTCAAAGCATTGTTGGAGCACCCCGACGCTAGAGTGCAGACCCTTGTTGCTGCTCGCCTTGGGACCAAGACAACGCTGGAAGAGTCACGAACTGAACGCTTCATCAACATTGGCCGCCGAGGATTGATGCCAGTACCCTTGCGATACTATGGGGCTAAAACCGGCCGCTGGTCAGCCGAGGGGTCAATCAATTTACAAAACGTACCACGAGGGTCTAAGTTAAAGCAATCTATTATTGCGCCTAAAGGGTATGTTTTGGTAGGCGCCGATTTGTCAAACATTGAACTGCGCGTTGGGTTATGGCTGTCCGGGGAGACAAAACAGCTTCAAGCCTTGGGCGAAGGTAAGGATTTGTATAAAGATTTTGCTTCGCAAGTGTTTGAAGTGCCGTACGCAGAAGTTACAAAAGACCAACGCTTTGTGGGCAAGACCAGCCAGCTATCGCTTATTTACGGCACTGGCGCGACAAAGCTACAAACGGCAATTAAAACTATGGCTGGTGTGGATATCGGCGGGTCGGAAGCCGCTCGGATTGTAGAATTGTATCGTACTCAATACGCCAAAGTGAAATCTACATGGGCGCAAGGCGGGCAGGCACTAAAAGCCATTGCTTCAAATAATGGCTACGAGTTGGGTTACGAGGGATTTGCTCAAGTGCACGGGCAAAAGGGAATTCGCTTAGCGTCGGGGCTATATCTTCAATACCCAGACCTACAAAAACACGAAACAGAAAAGGGTGTCGAGTGGAGCTACGCCTTGCGTCGCGGGCGTGACCGTATTTATGGCGCCAAAGTATTTCAAGGACTAACACAAGCAACAGCGCGTTGCATCATGTCCGAGCAACTTGTAAAAATAAACAAGCGATACAAGTGTGTCTTAACCGTGCACGATGCTTTATACGTGCTTGTACCTGAAGCGGAAGCGGATGCCGCGCTAGAGTTTGTTTTGGATACTATGCGCACTACGCCAGATTGGATGCCGGGAATTCCTCTCGACGCTGAAGGCGCGTACGGTAAAACCCTAGGAGATTGCTAACGTGGCAAAGTACACATGGTCGTACAGTAATTTGAATCTGTTCTTGCAGTGTCCGCATAAGTACTACCGACTGCGCATTAAGAAGGATATTAAAGAACCTGACAGCGAACACCTGCTGTACGGCAACGCCGCGCATAAAGCCTTTGAAGAGTACATGCAGAATGACACTCCGCTACCAGAGAAGTTTTCGCAATACAAGGTACAGCTTGACCCGTTGAAGGCTATTGAGGGCACTCGGTATTGCGAACACAAGCTGGGCCTGCAGGAAAATCTAAAGCCGTGCGGATTCTTCGACCCGTTGGTGTGGTGGCGCGGTATCGCCGACCTGCTGATTGTGAATGGAGAAAAGGCATATCTTGTGGACTACAAGACAGGTAAGAGCAGCAAGTACGCCGATAGCAAACAGTTAGAGATTTTATCTTTGGCAGTGTTCAAACACTTCCCCGAAGTCAAGAAAGTAAAGGCGGGCCTGCTGTTCGTCGTGCCGGAAGAATTTATTAAGTCCAACTACGATAGCGACCAGCAGCACGTGTACTGGATGAAGTGGTTGGAAGACACGAAGCGGTTGGAAGTGGCTATCGAGAAAGATGTCTGGAATCAAAAACCGAACTTTACTTGTCGTGGGCATTGCCCTGTAGTAGACTGTCCGCACAATGGACGCGCTTAATTACGATGCCTTACACTAAGTCACCACGCCCTTACAAGCATGAATATGAAATGCAGAAAAAGCGTGGGGAGCATGACGACCGTATGGAACGTCAGCGGGCGCGTAGGAAATTGGATAAGAAAGGCGTTGACCGCAAGGGCAAAGACATCGACCACGTTAAGATGTTGAGCAAGGGTGGTAGCAACGCAGATGGTATTCGTTTGGTATCCCCGTCCAAGAATCGTGCACGTAATGGGCACAAGAAGGGCGAGAAGAAGTAAGCTGTAAAGCGGGTAAGTAGTCTGCTGGAGCCAATCGATACGTCGATTTGGTTCTATATGCTATTGGGAAAACGATGCAGATAATTGAAGACAAAGGGCTTTTGCTCCGGCTTAAAAACCCCGAGCGAGTCACAGCAGTAATCCCCAAAAGTAAACTTCTAGATGATGGTTCATTGCTAGTGAAGTGGGGTCTAGAAGAAGCACAAGTATTAAAAAATCTTAGAATCAAGAACGTACCGTCTCCTATCGAGGCGCACTACGACTGGCCCGGCCTACATAGACCGTTTGCCCACCAAAAGAAAACCGCATCATTCTTGACCCTGCACCGCAAGGCGTTTTGTTTTAACGAACAAGGCACGGGCAAGACATCGAGCGTCATTTGGGCTGCGGACTACTTGATGAACATAGGGCAGGTCAAACGGGTACTGGTTATTTGTCCGCTGTCTATCATGCAGTCAGCTTGGCAGAACGACCTGTTTAAGTTTGCGATGCACCGAACCACCGCGATAGCACATAGCCATTCCAGAGAGAAGCGCATCGAGGCTATCAAGAGCGGTGCCGAGTTCGTGATTATTAATTTTGACGGCACAGAGATTGTGTTCGACGCACTGGACGAAGCGAACTTTGACTTGATTGTTATCGACGAGTGCAACGCGCTGAAGAACCCCAACACAAACAGATGGAAAATAATAAATAAGTTAGTAAAACCAAGAACTTGGCTGTGGATGCTGACAGGTACTCCCGCGGCTCAGTCGCCGATGGACGCATACGGGCTGGCTAAAATGGTCAACCCAAGCGGCGTGCCTAAGTTCTCTGGTGGGTTCAAAGACATGGTGATGCAGCGCGTCACTCAGTTCAAATGGGTTCCTCGCCCAAGGTCCGAAGATGTAGTCCACCAAGCCCTGCAACCGGCTATCCGGTTCACTAAGGAAGAGTGCTTGGACCTACCGGAGATGACCTACACCACTAGAGAAGTACCGCTTACCCCGCAGCAGAGAAAGTATTACAAGCTAATCAAGCAACAAATGATGGCTACCGCGGCAGGGGAAGAGATTACGGCGGTCAACGCTGCAGCTACTCTAAACAAACTTCTACAACTGTCTTGTGGCGCCGTGTACTCGGATACTGGCGAGATTGTTGCGTTTGATGCTAAGAATAGAGTAGACGCACTAAAAGAAGTTATTGAAGAAGCATCCAATAAGGTCTTAGTATTTGTTGCATATACACATGCTATACATATCATTCATGAAGAACTAACCAAGGCAGGGATTTCTGCAGAAGTTATCAACGGGAAAGTTCCCGTCACAAGACGCACCGACATATTCAATAAGTTCCAGACCGAGCATGACCCGCAAGTTCTAATCATCCAACCGCAAGCCGCAGCACATGGTGTGACTCTTACAGCCGCCAACGTCGTGGTGTGGTGGGGTCCGATTACGTCGTGCGAAATCTACATGCAAGCCAACGCCAGAGTGCATCGTTCTGGCCAAAGAAACCCATGTACGGTGGTGCACCTGCAGGGGTCGGAAGTAGAGAAAAAGGTGTACACGATGCTGCAAGGGAACATTGACGTTCATTCACGTGTGGTCGATTTGTACAAAAATCTTGACTCTGATGCTTGACATTGTAAAGTGAAGGTACTAGAATTTAGTCGTAACGTTTAGGAGGGTTTATGGAAGCCACTGCTGACCGACTGGTCAAGGTGTACGTAAAAATCCGCGATAAGCGGAGCGAGCTTGCCCAAGAGTACGACAAGAAAGACGCCGAACTCAAAGAGCAGCTTGAGATGATTGAAAGAGAATTGCTGGAGATGTGTAAGTTAGTAGGTGCAGATAGTCTGCGTACCGAGCACGGTACAGTTAGCCGCAAGGTTCATAAGAAGTTTTGGACTAGCGACTGGCACTCGTTTCACAATTTTGTCAAGGAACACAATGCACTGGATTTGTTTGAGCGGCGCATTAGCCAATTGAACATGCAGCAGTTTCTTGAAGAAAACCCCGACCTCTTGCCTGCAGGTCTTAACGTAGACAGCAAATACACTGTCTCTATTCGCCGTAAATAAGGAGCATATCTAATGTCTGAACTGACTATTTTTAGCCAGAATCTTCCCGCGCACTTGCGCTCCCTGCAACTGGACGATACTACCAAAGCTATCATGGGCGGCGGCCCTACCAGCAAGCGTATCTCTATCAAAGGTGGCGTGTTCCGCATGATTGTTGGCGGTGAAGAAGTCGCCAAGAACGAAGAACGCTCGATGAATGTAGTCATCGTTGCTGCTGCACCGAAGGTGTCCCGTACTTACTACGAAGGCACGTATGAAGAAGGCGTCAAGATGGCGCCGGTTTGCTGGTCGTCCAATGGCGATAAGCCAGAAGCAGATGCTAAGAACCCGCAGTCCAGTGCCTGTGCGACTTGCCCGCAGAATGTTAAAGGTTCTGGGGCTGGCGACTCGCGTGCATGCCGGTTCTCGCAACGGCTGGCTGTGGTGTTGGAGAATGATATCGACGGTAGCGTGTACCAACTGGCTCTGCCGGCAGCGTCTATTTTTGGTAAGGGTGAGGCCGGGAAGTGGCCCCTGCAAACCTACGCGCAAATGATTGCAAGCAAGGGCGTTCCTATCACGTCGGTAGTTACTGAGATGCGTTTCAATACTGCAGCAGCAGTGCCCCAACTGACGTTCAAGCCGGTGCGGTTCTTGGAAACCGACGAGTTCATGGCGGCTGTGGAGCAGGGTAAAACTCCTGATGCAATTCGTGCAATTACTATGACTGTCTCGCAAAACGATGGTGTAGAATCATCAACCCCCGCCCCGAAACTGGAGAAGCCCAAGGCCGTAGCCGCGCCAAAGGTTGAGGAGCCGGAAGAAGTTGAAACGGTAGAAGAAGAAGAACCTAAGAAAGTCAGCACCAAGAAAACGCAAGAAGAACCCGCGCCAAAAAAGGATGTAAGCAAGCTGCTGTCGGAGTGGGATGATGAGTGAAACGAATACTCGTGGGTATAGCCCAGCTATGGTGACTGCCGTACAAAATGCCGCTACGGATAGTATCGGAGTTAAGCTGGGCAAGCTGTGCATTGAGAAAAACATCCCAGTAATTGATGTAGCTTCGTTCTTTGGCGTATCTCGGCAGGCCGTATATATGTGGTTCAAAGGTCAGGCCAAGCCTAAGGCTAGCTATCAAGAAAAGATGAACAAGCTAGTAGCCAAGCTGTCGGCGTAATAAGTTTCGGAAGGGGTTGGGTTTTTATCAACAAGGGGTTGTCGGTAGAGCAGCTCAATCCCTTCCACCTACTATCAGCGTGCGGGAAGTAAATGCGAACGAGAGAAGAGTTTTTGAAGTTTGTTTTGCCCACACGCGGCAAATATTGTTTGTGGGTTTGCCAAGGTAAAGACGAAAATGTTCGGCAAAATTTATACAACAGCATCGATGAACTGCTAGCCAAAGTAGATGGTTGGGTCGAGAGCAAATACAATGTGTTCTTTGGCGTTAATAGCTTTAAGACCACAGAAAACCGCACTCAACAAAACGTAGAGTTTGCTAAATCTTTTTTCCTAGATATTGATGTAGGAATAGACAAAAAGAACGCATACCCTACGACCGAAGAAGCACTTGAATCCTTAAGGGCATTTGTCAAAAGCACGGGTTTGCCCAAACCCAACATCATTAAGTCTGGACGCGGCCTACACGCATACTGGGTATTTGACCGGGAAATTCCTAAAGAAGAGTGGCAGCCGTACGCCGACGGGTTTAAGCAGCTATGCGAAGATAGCGGGCTTATCATTGACCCTGCCGTGCCTGCTGATTCTGCGCGAATCCTACGGGTTCCGTACACCTTCCATGTAAAAGACGCCGCTAATCCGATAGAGGCTGTCCCGTTACTTGAATCGGAAGCGACTTCGTTTCATTTACTAAAGACTTTAATAAATCCCATACAAAATGATATGTGGGCTAACAGGCCTTCATACGCAAAGGTAGACGAGACCACTCGTGCCTTGATGGGAAACTTTGAGCATTCGTTTAAGAACATTCTTGTAAAAAGTGTTCAAGGTAATGGCTGCGCACAACTTGCGTATATCTACGAGAATCAAGACTCATTGCCTGAGCCGCTGTGGCGGGCGGGGCTATCTATTGCTGCGCATTGTTCAGACAAAGACAAAGCCATCCACGTCATATCGAAGGACCACCCAGAATACTCAGCGGAAGCCACTGAAGCTAAAGCTAACGGCACCAAAGGCCCGTACACATGTGACACGTTTAAGAAGCTAAACGCAGCAGGTTGCGCAAATTGTGAGCACCGGGTATCTAGCCCGATTATGTTGGACTCCACTATTGTGAAGTCTGAAGAGACTACGATTACGCATGAAGACCCTGATACCGGCGAGACGGTAGAAACACCTATTCCCGAGATTCCGTTTCCATACTTTCGTGGCAGGCACGGCGGCATCTATAAAACCGTTAAGGCTACGGACGAGGACGAAGAAGCAATCCCACTGCTGGTATGCAGTCGAGACTTTTATGTAGTTCGCCGCATCAAAGACCCAGAGTTTGGCGAATCGGCTTTGCTGCGTCTTATCAGACCAAAGGACGGGGTGTCTGAATTTCTAGTGCCGCTCAAAGACATTATGTCAAAAGATAAGTTTCGGGACTATATTGGACGCGAAGGCATACCGGCATTGGATAAACAAATATCGGAACTTATGGCATACGTTACGAAGTGCATTGAGCACCTACAAAATACATCCGCTGCAGCTATTGGTAAGACGCAGATGGGCTGGCAGAACGGACACCGCTCGTTTGTGATTGGGGATAAGGAAGTTTTTGCTGACCGGGTAGACTACAGCCCGCCAAGCTCCCCAATTATTGCGCACGTGCCTAGGTTCAAAACCGCGGGCAACTTCCATGACTGGAGAGAAATTATCAACTACTACGTGGGAGAAGACTTTGTGCAGCGCGCCTACGTATTCTTTCATGGGTTTGGTAACGTGTTTATGAAGGACATGCCGAACACTAAGGGCTTTTTGGTTTGCTCTTACGGTGAAGGCTCTGGTACGGGTAAGACCACAACATTGGAAGCAATCGCTAGTATTTTTGGCGACCCTACAAAACTTCTTATGTCCCCAAGGTCAACCTCTAACTCAATCATCAACCGTCTAGGCACGTGGCAAAGTATCCCGGTGCTTATTGATGAAATCACAGAACTGCCCGTTGAAGGTAAGGCCAGCCTTGTATATGCCGCTACGATTGGGCAGGGTGCCGAGCGTCTTGAAGCCGGTAGAAACGTCGAACGCGAGAATAATGTTACTTGGCAGAACTGCGTTATTACGTCATCCAACAAGGCGCTAGACGAAGAGATATTGTCTTTCCGCGCCAACCCCGACGGCATCCTTAACCGCATGATGTGTCTGGCTGCGTATGAAGATGTGAACACTGACCCGGCCAAGGCACGGCACCATTTCGACCGGCTGTATAAGAATTTCGGCCATGCGTTTGAGCCGTTTCTTCAGTACGTGATTGCCAACAAGCCTGAGTGTGACAAGCTTCTTGAGCAGGTCCGGTTGCGTCTAGAAGCAGAAGCAGAACTTACTAGCCGTGAGCGGTTCTGGGCAAACGATGCAGCGGCCACCATCACTGGCGGTATCATTTCTAACAAGCTGAACCTGCACAATATTCCTATCGAGCCGGTGTTTAAATACGCCGTTGAGCAGATTAAGCTCAAGCGCAAAGAAAAGAAGACCTACGCGCTGGATAGCAATGACGTTCTGTCACAATATCTATACGACAATATCGGCCGTATGGTTATCGCTAACGGCAAGCCGGACAAGCGTGGGTTTGATACTGTCGCTCTTGGTAGCCCGAGAGGCAGCGACTTGGCTATTCGCATCGAGCCGGATACCGGCCATGCGTTTATTTCGATTACCGACTTCCGCAAGTACTGCACCAAGAAGGGCGTCAACCTAAGTCAGTCTTTGAAGCCACATGAAGAAACGGGCGCGCTTGTAGAAACTAACCGGCACAAACGTCTAGGCGCTGGCACTCAATGGGTAGTGTTGCCCGCAATTAGATGCTATGTTTTCGACTGCACCAAGCTCAAAGATTTTGACATGGAGGCGGTTAAGAGTGCTGCGAGTGTTCAATCTACCGATAGCGATTGATTGGCGCGACTTCAAAGTAGGCACCAGCCTGTTCATACCGTGCATAGACCGCGGTGCTGTAGAGGCTTGGCTTGAGCAGGAGTGTGCCAGACTTGGATACACAGCAACTATAAAACAAGTTATACGCAACCGTATGTACGGCGTCCAAGTCTGGCGTACTGATTAGTCTTCTTCGTCCGCAGTGCCGTACAAATCGTCGAGTCGGCGGCGTAGGTTTTTGTTAATGTGAACCCCATCAACCATTTCCCGCTCGCGTTGCTTGTGGCTACGCTCGGACCGGCTGATTGTATCTGAGGTAATACGTAGAGATTTTTCAGGGTTCTTTTGGCTAAATACTTGGATGCGTTCAGTTATTTCCCGCACCCCTTCTGTATCGCCGTTCTGTTTAGCGACGTGAAGCAAATCAAGCAGGGCGGTACGCCGTTCCAGTAGGGCTTTTTCTGTAGTCTTTTTAGCGCCCGCGCGTGCATATGCTTCGGCCAAATCCGCCGGGGCAAAACCCCCAAGCTGCATAAATGCGTTATACAGACTCACATCCTGCACGATAGGCACACCGTCTTTGTTTGTAGCGCCCTCGGCGATATACCGCATACCCTTCATTACGTTCTTGACGGCGACTGGGGACATGGACTCAAACCCGCGGTAGACGTAGCCATCAGAAATCATTCCAAAAGCTTTCTGCGCGTTAACGGCGGCAGAGAAACTAGGCCCGGCGGCTTGTTCCAACAAATACGTCAGAGTACCTACCTCGGAACGGCGCTTGGGGTTGTCCCGCCAGAACATACCATTGAAACCAGTTCGGCTTGCAATATCGATATTCAATAGCTGGTTGATTGGTCCTTTGTACGCCATATCCCCAATCGCTTCAGTAATGATGGCATCAGTATCTACTGGTTCATCGTCGTCGCCCATAACCATGCCGGCAAGCAAACTAAGCGCACCATACAGCGGCAAGCCTTGAGCACCGGCAAATGTGAACGCCATTAAATAAATACCAAACAACTGTCTCTGTGCTATTTCCCGTACTTTTTCATCTGAATCACGGAAGGCTTGGTTAAACAGCTTGCCCATTAGATACAACTGGGATGTAGCAAACCGTTTGAAAGTAAATACTACGCGCCCTATGTTTCCTTGGAAGTATCTCGGCCCTGTGCTGGATAGTGCACCGCCGTGGGCTTCTGTTACCAAGTTCATAGCTTCTTGGCGAGCGGCTTCAGGAGACGCGCCTCCTTTACGAGCTAGGTCGTACGCAGCCAGCAGGGTAATTTCTCGGTTAGCTCGTTCTGAGTTCTGGAACATCCATCCCAAAGTAGTTCTAACTTTGGCGCCCATACCGGTGTAGTCGCCGGCTGTATGTTTACGCAGGTCTACAAGTTCATGTGCCGTAGAGCGACGAATAATTCCGTATTTAACCGCGTCTTCGTACAGAGCTTTGTGTTCAGCAGATACATTCTTGCCCGTAACAAAAGTCCGGTCGGGTAGGAAAGTACTATTATCGTCCTTGCCGCCATTCAAATACATACTGGTAGCTTTAGACATTGCGTTAAACGCGTCCGTAAATCCGTATTTGCCGCCCAACAAGCTGTACACAACAATCGGCAACTGGGTTAAGTTGACAAGCGCAGACGAAGCGTTACCCGCGATATACATGTAGTAACTTGCAGAACTTGCTGCCGAACTTACATCAGACGCCAATTTATTTGTAGGCGGTGCGGTGACATTTTTAATACGCTCAGCAATATCAAGCACCACATCCCTAGCTTCTATAGACCCATTGGCATTAGCCTCTTGGGTAATATTGTTTACCGATTCGTCAATAGATTTTGCGTGTGTGAGGTTGCCTAGCTGATTAGCCAAACGACTACCAATATTTGCGTAAACCTCCACTGCGTCTTTGTTTGCACCGGCGATACCTTTGCGGGCACGGGCCATTTGGCGTATAGATTCGGCGGGGAATAGTGACAGATACGCAGAGTAAACTTCGTCCAACACAAGCGGCGATACTTGTTCGTCTTTCAGGGTCTCCATAATTTTGGATACAAACCCTACCGGCGGCACACCGTTCGTGCGGCTAGTGATGTCCTCAAACCGAGCAAATTCTCTAATCTCTTTCATGCCCGTACTACGCGCACGTTGTACTTCTAGCTGGCGCTCTCGCTCACTGGGGAACGCCATAACAACAGGTTCTCCAGCTTTATCTTGGTACGACAGCCAGTATTCACCCTGACGAAAAAGGGGCAGATATACCTTGATGCGGCGAAGCTCAAATTGAGTGCGGAGTTTTGCGGCCGTGCCGGGGGTTACGTCCTTAGTGATTAGCTTTTCAAATTCATCTGCGGATTCATCGTAAGTCTTACGCAAATCCATGTAGGCTTCTTGCACATCTTTAGGCATCGCGTAGAACTGTTTTACAAGCGGGTTAGCCGCATTAGCCGTGCTCGGCTTGAGTTCATATGTGCGCGTGCGCTGTGCTTGGCCGTTTGAATTAATGGTTTCTTTGACGGTTACTGTTAGCGGGTCAATCTGGTCCAGCGTGGTGTTCTGGAAAATAGTAAAAAACTTTTCTTTTTGCGCGGCAGTATATTTGCTAAATACCGCATGCAAGGCCTTGACCTTTTGCCCAACGAGTTCTTGGCGCTTACTAATATCTGTATCACGTACCGTCAGTGCATTATCAAGTGCTTTAATCGACGGAATGATGCCGCCGTAAGTTTGGTACATTTGATACAGCGATAGAGCACCCAACCATGCGCGACGAAGAACGCGCGGTAATCCAGACGCAGTATTTAAAACTTCCCCCGCCAGCTTTTGCGTCATTGGCGGCATGTTGTCTACGTTAGCGTTTGCAATTTTTTCAAATACGTTTTTGTTTTCTTCGCGTTGTTTTGCGGGGCTAATTGGTTTAGCTTCTGCTGCTTTGGCTACTTGGTCGTGGGCAGTTTTGTATGCTGTATCCGGCACGTATTTAGCCAAGTCACCTAGTTCTTCAGTAGCGCGCTTCTTAGCAAGCGGTAAAGCTTGAGCAAATGTCTTAGCCCCGGACTTCACAAGTTCATACATCAAGTTACCGAGCGCAGACATGAATCTGCCAAGCGATGCTTCTTCTTCGGGCATAAGGTTTTGTTTAGCACCGATAGAGTTGGCAAGTTTGCTTAGTTCTTCACCTACTTGATTAAAAGCCTTCTTCAAATCCGAGTCTTCAAACTCAGCAGCTTCGCGTTCGCCAATATCAAGTGGTTCTTCAAGTACAGGTTTTTTACGGCTAATTTCTTTTTTAGCAATACTATTACGCGCAGCAATATCATCCGCACGTTCCTGCGTAGACATTCTAGACTTAACTGCTTCCACCCAAAGTTCTTTGTTCTCTTTGCTCAGGTCAGCGTAAGGCACGCCGGTATCCTTATCGTCCCAAACTTCTTCAGGAGAATATTGCATAGGCACTAAGGGTTTGGGCGCCGCAATAGTAGTAACAGGTTCTTCAATGGGTTCTTCAACGGGTTCTTCAATGGGTTCTTCAACGGGTTCTTCAACCGCTGGTTGTTCTTGAGGTGCAACGGGTTCGGGTACTGGGGCGGCTTGTTCTTCCGGCGCAACGGGTTGTTCTGGCGCGTTAAAATCAAACGCCATTTGTTCTTTTGGAACTTCCGTTGCGGCGGGTTGTACAGGTTCTTGTGCTGGTGCAGCACGTTCTGCTAACGACTCAGGTGTAGGTTGCGTCAATGTCAGCGGCACTTGGCCTTCTAAACTTTGAAGCGCAGCAATAGTAGTTTTGGCTAGATTTGGATTAGCAGCAGCCTTGTCAATTTCAGAGCGGAGTTCCTCCGCGTTAGCAACTAAATCTTTATCCACCAACCGTTTAAAAATACCCGCCCGGGGGCTAAGCCCCATGCCTTTAAGTCGTTCAGCGGTTAAAACTGTAGGCGCAATTGGTTTTGCTAATTCAGCTTCTTTGAGTTTCTTTTCAAGTACGCGTACGTCAGCTTCAGGTGTCGGCTTAGGTTGGGTTTTAGGATTAGTTTGCGGAGCAAACAGTTCCATCTGTCCACTAGGTTGTATGGCTTCTTCGACGGGTGCTGGCTTTATGGTGCTAGGAAACTCAAGCTGCGACGGAAGCTTTGGTAGTTCTCCCGGCTGGAACAAAGGTAGTTGTTCGCCTTGGCCTGTTGCACGGGCAAGTTCTTGTTCGGCTTGGATTTGAGCTTGGGCTTCTTGTTCTGCGGCTACTCGGGCTTCTTCAGCTTGTTGGGCTTGTTGGATTTGGCGGTCACGACTACGCTCACCCATTCTTTCGCCGACAGCTTGCACGCCACCAAACGGACCACCAGCAACAGCACCGCGCACAGCGGATTCCATGTACCGACTGAAATGCTCGCTGTCCCAAATGTCTTGATGGTCATCTACAAACTTCTCGGCCATTGCCGTGATGACTTCTTGAGCGCCTTCGGTTAGGCCTTCTTTTGCCGCAGTTTGCGGGATAGTTGCCGTTGCTTTGCGCAACAGGCTTGGTTTCATGCCGGAACGTTCTAGGATTTTTTCGGCAACTGAAAGCTTCTCAGTCTGCGTCATGGACTTCAACAACTGTCCGGGCAGAACCGCATCAAGAGCCGCAACGGCACCGCCAAACAACAACGACGCACCGGGGGCTAGTTGGTTAGTATTTTCGTAGATACTTTGGAATACATCAGGCGTATTAGTAGCGTAAGACCCAAGGTAAACACCCGCTGCTTGGCCCGTAGCTTGAGCTTTCTGAATGGCCGGTGCGGCTTCACGTACGGCGGCTGCTTCTAATTCTGCGGCCCGCGCCGCGCTAACCCCACCCGGAAGTACGTCCCGAATAGCTTCACGCTTGGCGATGTTTTCAGCGAGTTGTTCTGCACCCTTTACTGCAGCGCGTTTGCCTAGGGCACCACCAATACCGCCCGTACCAATAATCCCTAGAATGTCCGTGGCCGATTCGCCAAGGGTTTCAGCACCAAAACGAAGTGCGTCACCAAGACCTTCTACTTGTTTATAAGAAGTGAATTGTGCAGGATTAGTGCGCTGAAGTTCGGCTTCTTTTTGCGCGGCTTCTTCTAGTTGCCGTTTAGCGTATTCGTCTTTACCTAAAGCACTACCAATAAAGGCCGGTATGGTATCCGTAATCATAGACCCCATGCGCGATGCACCGCGCTTCAATCCCTTGATTCCAGACTCAATTACGCCGTACTCGGGGCGTTGGTAGTTGGGGATAATGTCAGTTTCAATAGCCCGCAGGATTTGTTCCTGCGACATGGTTTCTGGAAACTCTACAATCCCAACTCGCGGGATATCTACTTTTGGCATAGGACTTCCAAAAATTATTCTTCGGTTAGACTATACCGCGAAACACCGTCTTTACCCGGAATGAGGCTACCAGAAGGAGTATATCCACTACCGCCGCTACCGCCCATAGTAGCAATATAATTTTGTTTGTAGGCTTCTCTAGGAATTAAAGTCTTATTTTTATTAGCGGGGTCTTGTGCATAGGCGAGGTATGCTTCTTCTGCTAGTTTGTCGAGCTTACCTTTTTCTAGCGGGCTAAGCTGCTGCCCCGCCAAGATTCTTGCAATTGCGGCTTTAGTTGATGCGTCAGCGCTGATTTGGGCAGCTTGGATATGCGCGTTAATTTGAGCCTGTGCCCGACGGTTTTCCTGCGTCTGTTGGGCGCTAAACTTATTAGCTTCTGTTACCTGCCCGGCATTGTATTGGTCTGCGCTATTTTTAAGGACTATATTTTGCGCATCGATACTTTGAATTTTATCTCTACGCCCTTGTACACGGTCAAATGCTGTTTGATATTCCGCGTTGTCCCCACGTACTCTAGCCTCCAACATATTTTGCTGGTCGCGTTCAAGTGCGTTGCCTTCTTTACGAAGGTCTTTTTCGTTTTGTTTAATTTCTTTAAGGGCGTCTTTGTAAGAACTAATTCCTTTAAGAGCGCCGACACCTAAGTTTTTCAGTGCGTATGGAGAATCCCCAGCAGTTATTGACAATCCGGCTTCGAGGGCAGCCATCCATGCAGAAGTTGCTTTATCTTCGGCTAGTTTATTTTTTTCTGCAACAATATCCGAAAATTGTTGGCCGTAAACATCTTTGATGCCGGCAGCTTCACGTTCTTTTTTCTTATTTTCCATAAACTCGGCTTTATCTTTTCCCGCGAGTTTCTGGGCCTCTGCAAGTTCTGCTTCTGCCTGAGTTTTTGGGATTTCCGTCGGGGTAAAAGTATTAATTTTATATGGGGCTACTTCGCCACCTAACGACGGCGCGCGCGGGCTAGCCGGTACTGATGGTGCAGCCTGTGGTTTTTGCTCGGCAGCGGGAAGTCCACTTTGTTTTTGAATTTGCCCAATAGCATTGTTAATATTTGCAAGCTCTTCAGTCAATGCTTGAGCTTTAGATGCCGGTGCAGATTCGCGCCCGTAATCAATATTTGTTTTATATTCCGGTTTGCCTGACAGCAAATTACGTACGCGGCCTTCTAGATTGCCAAGTCCGGCAGCTATTCCAGTATATGTATTACGCGCAAACCTGCCCGGCGCACCAAAAGTTTGTGCAAATGCGGCCCTATCTTCTTCAAGCTGCCCTGCTGGAGTGCCCGATAAACGGGCCAACTCTTTTTCAATTTGCGCGCGGCGCGCCAAATATTGGTTTAAAGCAAAATCATTAGAAGTACCACCAACCAAACTACCATTTGTATTACCAGCGTAGCGCGGCACGTGGCCGCCCTCATCAAACGCAACGATACCGCCACCAGCCATATTGTGTTCTTGGAACATGTGGTCGGGCACATTGAGGTCGGCTAGGCCACCGGCGGCTGCTTGCACTACGGGCTGTTCTTCGCCTTGTGGTGCTTCTTGTGGTGCTTCTTGTGGTGCTTCTTGAGGTGCTTCTTGTGGTGCTACAGACCCCAGTCCCTGTTCCAAATCTTCTGCTACGGTTGTTTGCGGGGCTTGCGCTTGGCTTTGTTGATACTCTTCCCGCATGGTCTTACGGCGCTGCAACTCGCCCAGAACTAGATACTGCGGCACCTGACCGTTGGGACTTTGTGCGTATTGGATAAGGGCGTTATCCGGCAATCCTTTGAGGTCGTCCTGCAGTTTGAGGATGTTAGCCATGCGTATGCCTTACTTAGTCAGATTGTACAAAGACAGACCGGCGAGACCCAAACCACCTAGTTGCGAACCCAAAGAAGGCGCCGGAGTTTTTGTAGATTGCACGGTCCCATACAGCGGCGCGTTACCCCGAACAAGGTCAGAATAGAACGCAAGCTGTTGCTTGCCGTAGTCACGCTGGTTAAGAAAGTCTTGGTACTGTTGGTCCCGAATCTTTTGATTCTGGGCTTGGATTTGTTGGGCGGCTACGTTTTGCGCGTTAAGACGAGCGAGGTTAGCTTCTTGCGACTGCCCAGCCAATTGCCCCAGACCCAACGCCGATTGAAGCGACGTACCAAGACCTGAAGTGCCAACCTGAGCACCCAAACCCGCAGCCTGTGCAGCGGCTGCACGGTCACGTTCATATTGTTGTTGGGCGTTCAAGAACCCAGCTTCGCTACCCTTAGCTTGGATATCCGACAGTTGGGTGCCAAGGTTCCGTTGCAGTTCAGCCTGCATCAGCGCGTTACGCGCGCCACCATAAGTACCCCGACCGACAGACGCCAAATTAGCATCCCTAGCAGCTTGGGCACCAGACCGTTGTGCTTCGCGCAGTGCAATATCGGTTACGTTTTGTTGGTATGGGTCAGCGTAGTACGCAGCATCACGGGAGCTAAATGTTCCGGGGTTATATCCGAGAGCGCGCGACAGGCCAGTTTGTGCGGTACCATAACCAAGGGCGCCCGTACCCTGAGCGCCAGCCATAGCTGTATCAAACTGTTTCGGTTGCTGCAAGCCAAATACTTGTTGCTGAACAGCTTTTTGTTCCGGAGTAAACCCAGCGATACGTTGGCCTTGGTAGGGAACATACGGGGTTTCACGAAGCTGACGACCAAGGTCAATACTTTCTTTTACGTACGGTATGAGTTCTTTAGGAATTGATTGTTGGACCGTAGTTGTACTACCACCACCGCCCTTGCCGCCCCCACCGCCTTCAGGTTTAATGCGCTTGTCCCCCACATGCTTAAAAGCATTAATGGGTAGGTCGGGGATATCACAAAGAAGTCGGCGGTCCATATTTATTCCTTAAGCGGGCATGTACTTGTTAGGATTAATTTGACGACCTTGTTTTGTCGTTCCCGTACGTGCCTTGCGAACTTTATCCATCATAGAGTAGAGTCGTTGGGCGCCAGCTTTAGTTGAGCCATTACCCAAATGCGATACCACATCGGCCGGTATTACGAACTCACCATCCGCCAAACGTGCGGGCTGTTTATTAGCAATAGTGGCAGGAATTGAATCGCTCATACCGTCACCGGGGCCATCCAAATAACCGCCCTTGGCATAAGTATCCATAGGTTCATCATACGCCGGAAGCTTAGTACGTGCATCAAAAGCACCGCCACCAGCCATGCCCAAATCAGTAATGCCACCTTCAGCATACCCACGAACCCGGCGGCGCAAATCTTCTACAGATTCAGACGGCCCACTCCAATAGCTTTCTTGTGTGGGAGCAACCGCTAGGTTAGTAGGAGACATAGCACCCACAAGAGCACCAGCGGCGGGCATACCCAAAGACGAAAGGGCGGAATTACCAGTAGCTGTTTTAAACGCGGCCGCCCCACCTTCTTTGGTTAAACCTTCTACACCAGCACCTAATTTGTCGTACAAAGACGGAGAAAACGTACCAGCAGCATCAACAGCGTTTGATGCCCCACCAAATATATCCCCCGCAGCGCCAGAAGCAAGCTGCTGATTACCAAATTTAGCCAAGTCCCCGACACCACTCGCGCCACCATATCCACCCAGTGCATCTAAACCAATACTAATAGGGTCTTTACCTTGGATAAGGCTAGTAAGCCCAGCTACGCCGGCGCCCAATTGTCCAGTAGACAAGCCTAAAACAGTGCCACCTATTGCGCCTTCTATCATTGGGGCACTCAACATTCCGACAAGGGGGGCAAGGGCCATCTTAAATCCTTTAATTCTTATGTATTAACTACAACCGTTCCAACACTAGCAGTTGCAGCAAAGCTAGGTGCGTATACTAAATCGGCTAAAACTATTTTTAGAATATCTCCGTCCCGATACACACTACCCACAGGCAAATTATACCCGCTAGTAGGTACGTTTGTTAACACAATGCTTTCAACTTGTATAGGGGTAGTTGAGTCAAGCCGGTCAAAATACAAACGCAAGGCACGGTTAAGTTGTTGCTGCTGTCCTTCGTTATATTCGCGGCTGGGAATCGGAAGCGCCGGGGCTTTGAATCGAATCATCCCCATGCTTAACCCCGGTGTCCGTCAGGCTTAGCATCAATACGCGGCATACCTAACTGCCACTGCACGCCTAATCCAGTAGATGCAATCTTGAAACTAATCTGCCGGCCGCGGGCGCGAATAAATACTTGCTCTGTATATTGGTCTACCGGAACGGTGGCGGTGCGTACTACGCTCTTTGTGAGACCCGTGTTTTCTGCATTATTGGTTTGATACGCAGCGCCGGGGAAATTCCTAGGACTTATCGTAAGGTCAACCGTTGGATTAGCTGCGGTAGAGTTGGTGAAGTTAATGTCCGGGACAACGCGGCGAATAAGCATAAACTTGTCACCGTCTTCGATATCAATATCTCCAGACGAAATAAAGGACTGCATTGGCAGAATATCATCATTAACCCCGCGCTCGTGGTCGTACAAGTAACCGTTTGGTTTAGCCGCCTGCGGGAATTCGCGCAGCGGGGAATCGCTCCATGCCGTCCGGTCTATCTGACCGTAGTACCAAATTTGTTCTACATGGTTATAAATTACGTAACGGTTAATTTCATTCGAGTTGGCGCTAGGATAGAACCAAACAACTTCGTTAAACTGTTCGTTTGTACCGCTAATTATTTGCACCTCGGCGCCGCGGTTAATGTCTTGGAATATGTATTGGCGAAGCGTGCAGGGGAGCGTATCAACTCGGCCGTTGTACATATAGAACTTGTCGATGCCCATCCAGAACGTAACGTTGTTCACCGTAACCGGCGACGCCGGCGACATAATAGAAATAGTATCCGCAAGTTCCTGCACGCCAAATACTTCTTGGTTTCCTAAGAACTGCAGGGAATACAGGGTGGTATCAGTGAACACCAGAATTTCTTGGCGGGTGCGGAGCGCGCGTACAATCTCAGACCCGTTGGTTACACGAAGGAACCCTGCGCTGTTGGTTTGTGTAGGCGTGAAGTTCCACGGCTCGTCTTGGTTAGACCAGCGGATAAGTAGTGGGTCGTATGTATTCGTCAGGTAGTTGGTACCGCCAAACGCCAGCAAATGTCTATCTTGTTGTGAAAACAAAATACTGCCAACTAATTGGGGAACGTCCGAAGCCCCCGGTAACGATGCAAGCCGCACAGCTCTGTTACTAAACGTACTATCGTAAATCCAGTAGTATATGTCCGCGTTGCGGATACAGAAGATTAGGTCGTCGTTGTACCGGTCTTGCGAATACAGTCTGGGCGGGATAAAGATAGGCACCGTGGCCGAAGAACCCCAACCACTTCTACCCCAAGGCCCAGCACCCCAGCCATAGCCGAATGTAGATAGCTCTGCGCCCGAATGAATATCAAACGTAGCTGTTATTACGCCGTTGTATGTTGCAGAGGATGTGGCCGCCGTGGTGGTAGTAATCTTAAACGTGTTCAGCGTGGCGTTAGAGATGAGATGGTCGCCGTTGAGTTCCGACGCCGGGATGCCGCCCACTGCAGAAGTGATACCCGCAAAAAGAACGTAGTCGCCGTTAAGCGCACCATTGTTTGGAATGGTTACAAGAACTTCGTTTGAGTTGAGGGTTGTAGTAAGAACGCTCATGATATAGTTACCGTGACCGTGCCGGTTGCGGCAGTTGCAGAAACACTAAATACCGGGATGCCTTCAATAGCTTGCACGGTGCCAACTGAACCGGTACTGGAGACTCCAGAAATTATTAGGGGTATTTGCACAGTACCAACGCGTCCAGTCGCAGTTACGCCGTAAACAGGGATGCCCGGAATTACCTGCACGGTGCCAACTGAGCCGGTACCGGAGACGCCTGATATGCCGCTATTAGTAAATACCAAACGCACGGGGGTGATATCAAACAAGTTGCCCGCAACGTCAACGTATACTTTTTTGTTTGTAGCAACACCCATAAGGTTGTTGCCGTCGGAAGTTACCCATACGAATAGAGACCGGCACACGCCGACAAACTGGGTATACGAATACTTTAGCCAGCCGCCTAGTTTCTCTGGGAACCCAGAACGAAACCTGATTTTGTCACACTCGTACCAGCCCCCTTCAGACGCATAATTTGTCTGGTCGCGGTTAATACCCGGCTTAAATACGAGCTTCGATAACGGCATCGCACATCCTAAGACATATATAGCGCCGCTTCATCTTTGCGCCTTTTTACTAATCCCGGCAATACTTTACCACCGGCTTTGCAATATTTCATCAAAGATGATACAGCACCCTCTTTATCACCTCTATTGGTTTTCATTCTCACAGAACTTCGCTGTAAACAGCCTAGCCCCAGATTGAATGAAAATGAAACAAGTGCGTCAAATTGGCCTTGAGTAAGAGGAACAGGGCACAGTCTAGAAACACCACGCTCAAACCTATCAAGGTCGGCCGCAAGAATCGCATCGACTTCCTCCCGTGTGAAAGTTCTATTCCACTCCGGCGGCAAAGACTTACCATCGCCGATTAGATGTCCCACGCCCACCGTCCACAATCCAGCAGGACACTTGTACGGGCGCAGCCTCACACCCTCATGGTGTGCAATCAATGCCCTGCCCTTGGCAGAGATTTTCATTTTTTACCGAACGCTTGGGACCCGAACCAAAAGGAAATGATAGACGCCCAGATTGCTTGGGTTTCATCGTCCCATACGGTGTCCATCATGACTTTGAAGTCCGCGCCGTGCGCCCATGCGTAGGCAATACCAGCGATATCAACGATTACCAGAAGCGCAAAAAGACCGAACGTAATTGTTGGCCGCACCATTGCACGCATGTTGATAACCCACTGAGCTGCACCCTTGCCAATCTCAATGTCGTGCTGATAAAGGCTTTGACGTTCTGCATAGAATCCCTCTACCTGAGTCTGCTCCAGCTTGATTTCTTCTGCCTTCTCTTGGGCTTGGTAGCCAATCTCTGCTAGGTTCAGTTCCCGCTCGGTCTGCATGCGCGCAAGCTCAAGCTCATGCTTCTTGTCCGACTTGTCTTGGAAGAAATCAATAATCTTCGGCAGGCCAGAGGACAGGAAACCAATAAGGGTAGAGAGCAGAGTAAGCATTTTTATCCCTTTAGGTCAGGCCCAAGACCTTCAGAACGACCATACCGAAAGCACCGGCAGCGGCCCATGTTGCACCGAAAACCCAACTTACCGCCAGACTTTGGCGGCGGTCATCTTTTTCAAGCTCGTTAATGCGCTCGCCGTGGTTGTCCAGCAACTTGAAGATACGACCCTGAGTCTCCGACATCTTTTCCTGACGCTCATCAATGATTGCAAGTTTAGTCAGTGCATTAGCAATGTCCCGCATCACCACTTTCATCTCAGACATGTCTTCGTGCAGAGATTGGACTTTGTTGGTCAGCAGGGCGATTTCGGTTTCTTGGCTCATGGCTTCTTCTCGTTGAACAGCTCAAACAGGGTCCTAACTTTCTCTTTCAACTGCTCAATGTCTGAATGTGACTTTGCTAGCCAGAACACCAATGCCGTGAAACCAACCGCAATCGGCCACAGAGTATTGATGACGGCTAGCAAGTCTTCCATGATTTTTATGGATTATTAATTGTTGCGGTTGATGTTTCTCGGTCCAACTTTAAAACGCCATAACAGCAGACGTTCCAATCTTCACTATTTTCTTCTTTTTCGCTAAACGAATCTACGTTCAACTTGAAGTTTTTGACCAAGTATTCTTTGTCACCTTCAAAGACACGCCATACATGGTCCATCGTTCCACGCCCTTCTTGACCTCTGCTTTTGTTAAAGCGGATGCGGTACTTGTTCATATAATCTCCGCTGCGGGCGGAACAAAACATGTCTGCGGCGCCATTTGAACGTTTAGATTGAAGTGAACAAATTTAATAGGTTTATCAGAAGCGTGACGAGTAAATGAATGTGCAAGCCAAGCATTTGCAAAGATAAACAAGCCCGGCTTGGGTTCAAAGTTAATCATCTTGCTTGCCACAGTTGCTAGATTCGGGTCGTGTTCGGGCAAATCAATCATAGACTTACCCATACGCGGGTCATGAAATACTACGCGCGATGAATTTTCCGGTGCTTCTAGAAAATAAAAACCAACAATCTGCGAACCATACCCGTGGGTGTGCTGCTCCATAGAAGATTGCTTGTGATGCTCTTGAGTCCACATTTCTGTAAATTGCACCACCTTGTCTTGCATAAAATAACCCTGTTCATTAAGGATATTCCACGCGGTAGCACCAACAAACTCAGTAAAGTCAGCAACCCTAGGGTCGGCAAAATAATTACCACTCATCATTACAGGATAGATTTCATCAATCTTTTGCTCTTTGTGCTGCTGAGCTAAAAATTCTTCAGAAACCTCATTAACCTTTGCCAAAAAGTCAGGACGCTCAATCAGGTAGATTGGGCAAGGAAAATGATAGGCCACTTGCAGTTGGGTGTTTTGAACCACCTCCTTAACCTGCTCCGCGGCCTTGCATTCTTTTTGAGCCTTCTTGGCTACTTTGGTCATGCCGCTACCCACGCCCATGCAAGGAAGTCAAACTTGTAATTGCCTTCGGGGCGAACCGGGGTGTCTTTCCAGTTGTTGTCAGCACCGCACCAGAAAGGCATGATGCCTTGGCTGACTTTGGCTTCGTCAACTTCCGGGCGGGCAACGGGCGGCACCATAGCGCAGGTTGCTTCATCAAATGTCCAAGCAGCCCAGTTTTCGACTTGTTCACGAGCGTTAAATGCATCACGAACAGATTGCTGAAGCGCGGTCTTTTCTTCTTGGGTCATCGGGCGCACCATCCAGACATCCGTCCAAGTGCCGTTTACTTTTTCATAGGCCGGCTCATTGGATTCCAGCACATCATAAACACCCGGAGTGGGGCGCTCAACGCGAATGAACGGCTCCCAATGTGCAGGGATTGAACCAAACGCTTGTAAGAGGTTGTCCTCAAAAGCGGGATGATTTTTGATTTGACCGTTTTCGGTTTCAATAAACAGATTCATCACTTCTCCTAATTAAAGATTGCCAGTGTTTGTTGAGGGGAACGAACGTGTGTTACCCGGCCAAATAATGCGGACTGCGCCGCCGGAACCATTACCAGCAGACACGCCAAGAGCTTTACTCCTGCCACCACCAGCACCACCATATGCCCCGCCAGCCGCACCGTTTCCACAAATACCAACAGCGGTGCTTCCATTGCTTCCACTACTCCCACCGCCGCCACCGCCGCCCTGTCCGGTACCCGTGCCACTTCCACCAGAGCCAGACAATCCGCCTGAACCATTAGAGCCTTGACCAAGAAGACCAACACCACCGCCACCACCGCCGCCTGAATAGGCTGTTGCACCGCAAGATATACCGCCCCCACCAGCGCCACCACCACCAGCGCCGCCGGTTCCTGCATTACCATTTAATTGGCCTCTAGACCCGCCGCCACCATTACCAGCATAACCGCCAGCACCGCCGCCGCCGCCGCCCGCATTTGCTAGTTGCGGGGCGCCACAGCTTTTTATTGGCACACCACCACCGCCGCCGGACCCGCCACCGTTTCCTGTATACCCGCCCCCTGCTGGGGAACACGGTCCAGTTGTACAAGCGCCTGACCCACCTCCACCACGTACCACGGAAGTTGAGCAAAAATAACTACTCCCACCGGCTCCACCAAACGCAACGCCAGCCGCGCCAACAACAACCGTATAAGAGTTACCGGGTGTGACCGAATATCCGTTTTTATAACCCAGTCCGCCACCGCCACCCCCTTTTCCAGAAATTGTGGTACCGCATCCGGAAAATGTATTACCGCCGCCGCCACCGCCGCCAATCGCAACGATAGAAACCGAAGTCACTCCAGTAGGAGCTACCCAAGAGTAAGTTCCAGCGGTTGTATAAGCCTGCTGGCCCGGAGGTACAGCCACTACTCCCCCAAACCCAAACCCACTAGCTGATGCTGCTCCACGAGTACCGAGTAACGGCATGGCTTACTCCTTAGGCAAACTTGGTCTGCGAAGCAAAGATGGTGAACGCAGCGCTACCCGTCTTCACGATGGTGTACGAGTACACGTCAATGCTCGATGCGTTACCGGCGCTGGGTGCAGTGCCACCTTGCCACTTCGGGGTGACAGAAGCGCCGTCAACCTGCACTACGTTGTTGTAGTAAGCGGTAGCACCTTGGGTAACAAGGAAAGCAACGGTAATCGACTGGCCGGTAGACATCAGAGTGTTCAATGACGTACCCGACGAGCCACGGAAGTTAGTGGTCCAGTTAGCCGAAGCGTTGCTGGTGTAGTACAGAACCGACTGGGTGCTGACATCATAGTTAATCGTGCCGGTAGCAGCAGTGGCCGAGATAGTTACGGTTTCACTTGCCGTCTGCAGGTTCTTGTTGGTCATCGTCTGCGTGTTGGTCGCAGTCGTGACGTTGTTTGGGGCGATGATGCTCGAAAGAGTTGCCATGATTTACTCCGGTTGGGTCGGCCACTGAACTTCCCACGGGAAGCCGGCCTGTGTAGGAATGTCACGAAGAGCTTGACGGTAGGTTGCCCATGCAGCCTTATTCTCCGGGCTGTCGGCGAGTTGCGTCCAGTCAGAATCAGAGAGCTTTTGGTTGCGTTGGTCACGCATGCTCTTGGCTTGCTCTGCATCCTTGGCGGCTTTGGTCTCGTCATCCATGTCAGCCACGCTGTACTTGGTGAACCACTTGCCATTAACTTCTTCCACGCCATCACGGAAAGCAGTCTGATAACGAGTCGGTTGAGCTTGCGGGCCTTCAAGGACCACATCAAAGCCCATGTCACCAATCAGACCAACCGTCAGTTGTTCCGGGAAGGACGTGTTAGGGAAAGCAGCACGGAACTCAGATTCCGTAATCACTGCACCAGTTTCTTTGTTACGAAGTTCCATGTTTGCTCCTAAGCAATTGCGAGGTTATTACCGTAACTAAAACCAAACTTGTTGTGCCTTGCTCGCCATTCAACAGTTGGCTGTTTTATTTTTAGGGCTTCCGCAGCAGCTTTTGCTGTTGGAAAAAATCCTTGTGGGGTTGTAACGCCCATCGCCCTATAGTGATTTGCACCACCAGTTGCTGCGCTAATTTTAGCTTTGACCTCTGGCCTGTGCATTGGGTTTTTTTCTCCGCGCGACCACTCATGTGGCTTGCCGCTGTTGGCTTTTGAAATCTTGTCTCTAACATCTTGAGTCATTTCTTTGCCAAGATTTCCAGCCCTAACATTTTCCCGACCAGTTCCAATAAACACATTGCCAACTTTATACGGGCCTACATCACCAATTCGGCACATACAAAATTTGTTAGCGCCACGACCACGCTGGGACAGTTTTCCAGACTCAGTCCAAATTTCCAACCACTGCTCAAACGTCAGCAAAAAAGAAATTCCTCTGGTTCTGGCATTTGACTTTTGCATCCGGTAAGCCTTTAAAAATTTTGCTTGTTCTGCATCGGTGTACATGACAACTCCTTTGTTAGGTAATTGCCAAGTATACCATACTACGCCACCGCAAGGAAAATGTAGCTACCACCAGAGGCGTTAATACCAGCGGCAGTGCTGACGATTTGGAAACCCACCCCAGTGGTGTAGACGCTGTTGGCGTTCACTTCAGAGTTGTTGTCATTCAACAACAACGACGGGTCAGTACCAGAAACCATACCGCGAGCCGTATCCCAGACGTACCAACCACCAGTGGAGTCAGTACGCTTAATTAGGACAAACCGCGCTCCACCAGTAAAACCGCAGTTAATGGTTTGCGTTGCGCCAGTGCCAGTGTATGAACCAACCTTAGAAACGCCCGGGCAGGTTGCGAAGAGATATGCAACGTATGTGGCTGACAAAGTGTTTACTTCGCCGCGCGTGCCGACAGTAAAAACAGAAGCTGTTGGGGATGTGCTGTTCCAAAAGTTCACATTTGTTTGTTTGGCGCTTATAGTATCAAGAAGTAAATATTCAGTGTTTGCTATTCCTGAAGAATAAACCGCCCAATCATTTGTTGTGCTTCTAACTTTAACAATCATCAACTCAGGCGCCACACTTAAGTTGTGATTTACCGTCCGTGCTACCCCCGTCCCCGTATAACAAACCACATCACAAAAACTTGGAGCGCGACCAAACATCCAAGGCGCGTAATTTACTCCTGTGTTATTGATAAATCCAACATTAGTATCAGCCCCAATACTAACTCCATTCATGTTGAATGAAATTAAACCATCAGATGCACTTTGTTCTAATTGAATAGAAGACGAATACAACCATGCCGATGGACCACGAAGCCTATCAAGAAAAGTTTCTCCATAATAGCCGCCGGTGCGAGTTGCATTAATAAGCAAATCTGGAGGAAATGACGCTCCAGTAACAGTTGCATCTGCGCTTGTACCAGACCTAGTTGTTGGGTAAAACACACTCGTACCACTCGTAGGCACTTTCATCGGGCCGCGACGGATGGCGATGTAGATGTAGGTTCCGGCGTTTTGATTATACGTTGCACCGGCTGATATTAACTGAAATCCGGTAGCATTAGGCGAAAATTGAACCGCTGTGCTAGACTCAGCAGCAGCTGAATTTGGAACAAGAACTGCCGTATTCTGAACTACAGATAGCCCACGCATATTATCTGAAATTGTCCAATCAGTTCCGCTAGCATCAGCTCGCTTAATTAAAACCCATTGTGGCTCCCACCCAAGATTTATTACTGGCCCGTTAGAAGAACCATTCCCCGTATAAGACCCACACGAAATCACATTGTCATTACCCGTCAGGCCAAAGCCACCTGCGTTGTGAGCAAAGAGGTAGGCGACGTAGGATTGACCTGAACCGTTAAGGGCGCTTGAACCAGAAGCAATTGCAAATTGCGTTGATGTCCAGTTAGACGACTTTTCAATTCCGTTGCCTCCAGTATCCTGTGCTGCGGTGCTATTAAGGATAAGAAAATACTGTTTTGTTCCTGTGTTTCCGAGACTTGCAGGATAAACACACCAGTCTTCGGCAGTACCTGAATATTTTTTAACAATGATGCAACCCGGCACAGAACCAAGGTTGTGAGTAATTGTTCTTCCGCTGGTGCCGCCGTTCCCCGTCCACGTCACCACATCAAAGAACTTGGCCTGCTTGCGGAATGTCCATGAGACGTACGGTGCTGTTGAGTAATTGTACTTAGCCCCGCCAGTTGACAAGAGTGTAAATCCGCTGCTATCAAAAGATGATAGATAGCCGGTAACAGCAGCAGAAGTTAAATTGCTACTTAAAGCAGAGGATGGCCCACGAACAGTATCAAGTAGAACATGGTCACTTACGGCACCAGCGTTTGTTCTGTTTTTAATCCAAACCAACCCACCATTGGTGGACAAGTTAATACCATTGGTAATAGTCTGCGTCGAGCTATTACCCGTATATAGGTAAGTGCTGAAGACATCTTCGATGTAGTTAGCAGCGGTGCTACTACCTGCCGAGCTCATTAATAATTTGGTCATGCGTTTAATCCTGCAGTAAATGCTTGAT
>Ga0214921_10000591_pt1 | contig 66483 bp, 71 predicted proteins | sample LL1505_MetaG_FD_177992 | JGI IMG/M metagenome (GOLD analysis project Ga0214921, IMG submission 177992) | Freshwater microbial communities from Lake Lanier, Atlanta, Georgia, United States - LL-1505 | ecosystem: Environmental > Aquatic > Freshwater > Lake | place: USA: Georgia | collected...
TTCGGCCGTTTGGTTTTGAACTCTACCGCGGGCACAACTCTACTCTTCTTTATTTGGAGCTTGTCATCGGAACACTGATGATCAAGTTTAACAAATGAATTACCCACTCGAAGTCGTGGCCGAGAAGGGAACGCTCCAGCGTAGGCTGGGGCTGACCCCTATCGATAAAACATCAACGGCAGACTTCCCGAAAGGGAAGGTGACCGTCAGAACAAATAGGGTTCCTACCTTGTCAGAGGGCGGAGCTTATGCGTTCTACTACTCTAACCCCGAAGGTTATCGTGCAGTATGTCACGTTGGGCCCGTGTACCGATACACAAGTCAGGGGAGAGCCGCCAGTGATGAGATGTATTATCACTTCAATTCTGGAAGCTTAAAGAAATCTGAACTCGACGCGTTTGTCACAACCATCAAGGCCATCGAAGCCAAAGTCGATGCCCTTATGAGAAAGGAATCCAATGGCTACCAAGAAGAAATCTAGTAAGAGGAAGCTTATCAAAGACCATGTCGATCGGATGCTATTTGATCGTATGATGAATGAGAAGCCGACCAAAGATCGACTTGAGAGAATCAGTATACTTGAGTTCATCGAAGTCTATGGCGACGACGACCACAAGAAAAACATTCTCCTAGCGGACGGTTTGGACAAAGCTTTTATGGGGCTTGCCTATCGAGATGGACAACACGGAGCGCAAGTGGCGGTGTATGGAATCACTTCCTGCATTAACCAACTGCAACGCGCCAACAAGTGGAACTGGGATACAGCTGAAGAATACTTCAACTACAATACCCGCTATGCTTATGTTGGCGAGTATACCCCGATGTTCATCGAGGAGATGGTGCGATGACTGCCAAGCTGACACCTCAAGAGATTAGGCAAGGCGACACCGTGTGGTGGCGCGGAAGCTTTGGCAATGATGGCTGGGAGAAGGCGAAGGTTCATAGGATTGAACTCGTCCGTCCAGGCCAGAAAGAGAACGGTCTCCTTGTGCCTTGGGTGCCTACAACCATTATCGAGAACTGCGTTTTCGATCTGGACAATGGGCATTGGGCATATGGATATCAAATCAAACCAGTGGAGGAAGCTATATGATAACCTTGAACGGAAAAGTTGTAGATGTCGGCTCACTTGAGCTTGAAGGTATTGACGGCAGAGACGCTCCAGACTTCTGCGATGCATTCTTTAGTGCTGGCCAGTATAAGGATGGTACTAAGATGAGTGACGAGGATCTTGATGCGTTAAAAGAAAATCATCCCAATCTTTTTTATGATCTGATTTATGATCATATGGTGGATTAAAGGAGGATATATGGAACCATTGATTGTTTATATTGAAGACGGAATAGTCGGCGGGTACAAACTACCCAAAGGAACAACGCTCTACGTTGTTGATCTAGACTCTGCAAAAGAGAATGGAGAGGAATGTAGGGCAAGAGCTTGGATGAAGAAGAAGGCTGATGGCCACGTCGCGAATGAGGCGACCTACCTCAGTAAATTTGCTGCGTGGTATCGTGCATGAGATTCTTTTACCACTTCAACAAACCTTTGACGCAACGACGCAAAGATATCTGGTGGACAATTCACTACCAGAACCAGTGCGTCCCCATCAAGGGCTTTGACTGTCGTGTGGCTACACACGATCGAAAACGCAAGAAGCAACCACTGGCAGTTGTATGGGGCGATGCCCGTAGCATCGTCATTCAAGACAACCGCGCAATCATTACATAAGGAGATTATATGACAGAAGCTCAACAGAAAGAAATTCTGGCTAGAATCACCATTGAGGAATGGCTAGGCAAAATGGACAACGAGCGAAAATTAAACGAAAGGAAAACATCATGAAAAAGAAAAAAGCAAGGGTAACAGAGAGAATCATTACAATTAACAGGGAAGGCGGAAATCTCAACGGAGTTCCATACATTCAGTTTCTTGTAGCAATGCAAGGGCTGGAAGCTTTGAATCGTGGAATGATGTTGACTCGAGTCGCAACCCCAAGTCGGTGTATGGAGATTATATCCCAGATAACGGGGAATAAATACAAACGAACCGACAGGAAAAAAGCGTTGTATGATGCGGAAGTAATCATGCATGCGCTTCGGGAAGAGAAAAGACAGAAAGCTGAAGACGAATTTCTTGCGAAATCGTCATGAGAATCGAGATTGAAGAAGACTCCGTAAAGTTCAAGCACAACGGCAAAGATTACGAGGTGACTGGCACCGCCATTCATAATACGGAATCCGTTGACGTTGGGATTGGGCCTTACGAATTTTGGGGAGCCCGCGGATTCGACAGCAAAATTGTCGAGGGAAGCGACTTCTTCGACTGCGAGTTTGAGGATCTGTCCATACGATTCTTTGGTGAATCAGAAGACATACCCGAACCATCGAAAGAGCTTGTCGACGCTGCCGAGGAAGCCTTATATGAGGCTACCAAGGACAGGGCTGAAGATCGGGCTACGGAGATGGCTGACTAAGAAAGGAGGTGTGTATGGCGAAATTCAAAGTAGAGATTAAGACGGATAACGCGGCTTTCGGAGATAGCCCCGAGCTTGAGTTATCTAGAATTCTAAGCGAACTGTCTTTCGATGTTGCTGAAGATCAACAGGATGAGTATATCATTCTCGATGTGAACGGCAACACCGTAGGCAAAGCCACTTGGTCTTGACGGTCAGACCCCGCGCGCCCGATGAGGGCGTGTCGGTCTGCCCGTGTGGGCGGAATAAAACGAAACCAAAACTGAAAGGACACAAAAATGGAACTGACGATACCATCACAGGTTGTCGATGACTTCGGTCGTGCGACAGAAACCCTCAAACTATCGAATGAACGGCGTAAGGAATACCGAACGCTGTTCCTCGAATCAGCGAAGCAAGGAACCAAGGAGTGGACAGGTCTGCAATTCACAGTGCAGATGGACGAGCACGACAAAGCACGGCTCGTCAAGCCACTACTCAAGGAAAACCTGCTCAAGTATCTCAACGCAGATCAAGTTGACAGCATCATTCGCTTGTCGACTGTGAGTTCGGAGGAATGGCACTTCACCGCCCGAAGGATTCCGACAGGTGAGTGAAGCTGTAAAAGTCGACGAAACAATCACCAAATGGGACGGATATGCCTTGTTTGACAAGGATTATGTCCTCTTGAACAGCGAGTTGTTTTATGACCTCGACACCGCCAAACAGCGGACCGAGTGTTATGAGAAGGATTCCTGTGACGTTTGGAAGGTTGTGCTTGAACGCAAGTCCGTTGTGGGCGATGAGCCTACCGAACCTCGCGCCAAGCGAACCCCGAAGAAAATTGAACTTGAACTTGTAAAAGGAGAAATATGATTATTACCGCAAGCAGAAACCAAGCTGTATCCAGCGGTGTTTCCGAGGTGGTCGATTATAAGATCGACGCATCCAACCTCGGCCATATCGCAAGTATCTTGCGTAAAGCCTACTCTGACCCGATCAGAGCGGTTGTGCGCGAGTATGGCACCAATGCGTGTGAGGCTCACATCCTCAACGGAAACCAAAAGAAACCGTTTGAAGTGACGCTTCCCACTGGAATGAACCCTAAGTTCACTATCCGAGACTTCGGCCCTGGCCTTGGCGTGGACAGATTCAAGAATCTGTTCTGCTCCTACGGCGGGTCGGACAAGCGGGCCAGCAACGAATTCACGGGTTGTCTTGGCATTGGTTGCAAGAGTTATGGTGCCTACACCGACTCCTGCACCGTGACCGATCACAACTCTGGAACCAAGCGAATCTGGAATTGTTACATCGACGAGACCGAGGTTGGCAAAGCTTCGCTGCTAAGCGAGGTCAAGTCCACCGAAGTTTCTGGCGTTGAATTGACCTTCCCCATCCGCCCGTCGGATGTGGAGCGGTTCAGACGCACGGCTATCCAGGTGTATCGCGTCTTTGACGTCAAGCCGACGATCAAGAACATCACTAAGGAAGAACGCGAGGAACTGGACAAGGCCGAATACAAGGAAGGTTCTGTCAAAGGTGACAGCTGGGTCTTCCGCGGCGATGGCACCAGTTGGCTCCAGATGGGGCTTGTGCTTTATCCGCTCAGGTCCGACTTCTCTGGCAACGAGTCGATACGCAAACTGATCAACGCTGGCATCTACCTTCGGGTCGATGTTGGTGACGTTCAGATTGCGCCATCCCGTGAGGACTTGCAGTATTCGCAAAAGACAATCCAAGGATTGTCCAAGCATATGCTTCCAATCTTCAACGCTCTTGGTGACAGTCTGGTTAAGAGCGTGGAGAGTGCGGGCAACTTCTATGAGGCGCATCGTTTGCTCTACAAGTTTGCTAGGACTGGCAACTACAGTTCCTCGGACTTCAGGGAGACGATTGTCAAGAAGATGAAAGGCAAACTGAAATGGCAGGGTCTTGACTTGTTCACGGATTACGAACTCCCGCTGGCAACCAATAGCAAAAATGCCAAGGGTGACATCACGCAATCCGCGCACGACAAGCTGTCCAGTCACGGCGTGTCTTTGCTTCGCATGAGTAAGCGAAACTGGGGTCGCAACAAGTTTGTTGTTGACCGCGAGACAACCGAGTTGATTGCCAGCAGTGAGTGCAAACTCCTGATCAACGAGGGCAAGGTAGTCGGCTCTGGTGAGGCCAGAGTTCGCTATTGGCTGACTGATGGCGGTGGGCCGAAAGACTCCACCATCATCGTTCTGTCGTGCAAGAACGGAGGCAAACAGTTCCTTGAAACTTCGCTGCCTTGGTTTAAGCACGTTCCGTTTGAGTCGATCGAGAACCTACCCAAGGTTCCGCCAAAGAGCAAAGCGGTCGACGAGAATGGCGACGAGGTTGAATACACCAAGGATATCAAGCACGGCAAAGGCAATGTGTTTGGTTTGATGTCTGAGTATAGGCATCAAGACAAGCGCAGTAGTCATTGGGGAATCGCGCCAGCGCCAACGACTGGCAAGAAAGTCTTTGTAGTGCTCGATCAATTCAAGTGGATGATGCCTGGAAAGAAGTTTCAGTATGAAGAGTACCTTCAGCTGTATCGGGCAAAAGATTACTTGAAGGCAATCGGGTATTGTAGTCAAATCTACGGCGTGAAACAAGCCGATGTCGAAAAGAAAACCGACGCGACTTGGACTATGCTACACGAAGCAATCGAGTGTGGGACAAGAACCTTCTTGAAGGATAACCCCGACAAGGCCCAGAAGATTGCCGATCGTCTTGCAGCGATTAGTTACTTCAGCGATAGTCGTGGTATCTATAGAACTGATCGGTTCAAAGAGAAAGGCTGCTTCTTTGAGCAATCCACTCTTTTCCGATGGGTTGGCGAAAAGACTGGCAAGTTGGATGAAGTTAACTCCGACAGCCCATTCCGAATCTTCATGGAAAAGATTATGGAAATGCTTGGCGGAAAAACTGAGATAAATGATAAAAAGCTACCAGCATGGCTCGACGAACCTACAAGTTCTTGGGCTCTTGGTAGATCTGATTGTGAGGATAAGAATGGTGTGTATCGACAACTCAAAGCGTCGTTACCCAAACCTTCTTATGATCTGAAAACTGAAGGAACCAAAATCGCTTCGCGTTATCCATTGTTCTGTGGCCAAGGAAAGTGGCAGACAGACGTAATGGGGTACGCAATAGAAGGCACTGTCGAGTATGTGCATCTTGTAGATGCAGCTCGCAAAACAAAATAAAAACGAAAGGACACAATAAGTATGAACTATAACATCACTGACGAAAGTATAACAACGGTGATCGACGGACAGGCGTATACGCTTCGCCGCGATCACGCCAACGCAAAGCTTGTGATCGAGGCCATCGTTCGCAAGGCGCCCGAAAGCGAAATCCGTGACCTCATGGATATCGCCAAGGCAGTCAACGCATATCTCGGCGACCATGTCGAAGTGCGTGACGGCTCGGTCTGGCACCGAGGCGAGCCTGTAGATGAATGCATCTCGGGTCGCATCCTTGCGTTTATGACGGAAGGTTTGCCCGTGGAACCGCTCACCAAGTTCCTTGAGAACCTCTACAACAATCCGAGCCACAACAGTCGCTCGCAGTTGTATAGCTTCCTGGAACACAAGAACATGCCAATCACTGACGATGGCTGTTTCTTGGCGTACAAATCGGTCGACTCCAACTACATGGACCACCACACTGGAAAGTTCTCCAATCGTGTTGGCCAGGTGTTGAGCATCCCACGCCGTAACGTGGACGACAATCCCGAGAATGGTTGCTCGTATGGCTTCCATGCTGGCTCGCTGGATTACGCAAGCGGATTTGGCGGTAGCGATCGCAAGGTCGTGATTGTCAAGATCAATCCAGCTGACGTGGTCTCGGTACCCAACGACTGCGAGTTCCAGAAACTTCGCACCGCTCGGTACGAGGTCGTGGCCAACTACACTGGCCCGTTGCCAGACACGTACGCAAACACGTACGACGGCACTGACAACGACGACATCTACAACGAGGAAGATGTCGAATCGGAGGAAAGCAACGGAGACGAGAGTCTTGTTACCGCAGTTCGTGAAGCCGCCAATCGGCTTCTCAACGCGGTTGCTGGACGTAACTAATTACAGGGGGCGGGTGGGCAATTCCCATCCGCCCCACTTGAAAGGAATGAATGAAAGTTAAATACATGAACACAGAAAAACTGGCTAAGACCCTTGAGCACCTCAAGTCGTCTTATCCAAAAACCGAAGAACGACAGGCGAAAGGCGACGAATCCGCTAGCCTATACGCCCGTCACATTGCCGAGGAATTGGCAAGGAGGACAAAATGATGGAAGCAATCTACACAAAAAAGCAAGCTAAAGACATTGCTGGCACCAAGTATCCTTATGGATTGGGCTGGCATGTGGACGAAGTCAAGGCAATCGAATCCTTGAAGCTTCGAGGCGGAGATGCCTCGACTCTGTTGCCCGAGTGGTGTGAAGCCACAGGCACGGACAAGGAAGGTAACCTTGTTCGCAAACAACGGTTCGAGGGCAAGAAACCTTGGGACCAGAAACAAGTCGACAAAAAGATCTACACCCGTGACCTCAAAATTGCTTAAGTTTAACAGGGGTAACGCCAAGCTTGGCAGGGATATCTGGACGTTCAGTCTACCCGCAGGTTATGCCTGTCCAGGTGCGCTGGAATGTTTGTCCAAAGCCAATCGCGACACAGGCAAGATTACGGACGGGTCTCAGACCAAGTTCCGTTGTTTCGCCGCGTCCGACGAGGCTCAGTACAAGAACACCCGCGAACAGCGTTGGCACAACTTTAACCTGTTGAAGAACAAGTCAACGGCCGAGATGTCCGAACTGATTCAGGCAAGTCTACCAAGGCAAGCTGGCATCATTCGGGTTCATGTGTCTGGCGACTTCTTCAACCAGTTCTACTTCGATGCATGGATGCATGTGGCCAGATGCCAACCACTGCGCACGTTCTATGCCTATACCAAGAGCCTTCCGTTCTGGGTCAGGCGTATCGGGGATATCCCCAAGAACTTCGCGCTGAACGCCAGTCGAGGTGGTGTCCACGACGAGCTTATTCAAAAGCACGATCTGAAATATGCCGAGGTTGTGTTCAGCATCAAGGAAGCCGTGACCAAGAAGTTGGAGATTGACCACGACGACAGCCATGCCTACAAGTCTGGCAAACCATTCGCGTTGCTTATCCACGGCACACAACCCGCGGGTAGCATGGCCGCAAAGGCTTTGTCGGCCTTACGCAAGCTGGGCTGGCACGGCTACGGAAAGAAAACAGTGACTGTCATTGCGCTTTGCTTGGCAATGATGGACTGCGTCCCCGACAAGTACTGGCCCGTGTGGGCCAGGCCGGGGAACGAGAACATATTCTCGAAGATCAAGATCTTCGGAGAGGAGCTAGTATGAGTTTGATTAACAAGGCATCGGTTAAACGTAGCGCACTGGACATGGCGAGTGCCAAGTTCAAGGAGCGAAACAAGACAAGACTTGAGATGGGCATTGCCCCCTTAAAGGCTCCACCTTCCCGCGTGAGCGGAGAGTTCGTGGAGAACTTTGAGGCTCGAGTCATCGGCATATTAACATCAATGGTCAATGACCATAAGACAGGAGCGACACTATGAATTGTTATTGTATTACAAAACCTGAGGAACAAAAGTTCCTTTCAATCAGTGAGGAGTGGGTGGATTTTGAAACGGGTATCCGTCAAGATTCCATTCGAGGCTACACCAACGAAGAGATGGAGACGTTAAACCTAGATGCAAAGAAGCATGGAGGCGAGGTGCGTCAGCATCCTTCTCCCGACGGCATCACGGTTCCATTGTTTTATGACTGGAGTATCTGAGGTATTCGCGGGTCTCAAAGCCCGCGAGGTTGACCGCTACGTCAATTACTGGGACCGCATTAAACCGCAGTCCCGTGAGGACGAGTGGCGTTTTTGGATATTCTCCATTCTTGCAGCCAACTTCGGTTGGAAGCAGAACGTCAAAGCGTTTAACGCAATCAAGGACCGCGGCAAATGGAAGTCCGATCTTGGCAAGCTACAGTTCGAACTGTACCAAACCAAGACTGGCCTGTGGCGTACCAAGGCAGTGAGTATCTGGAAGTTTGATCAAATGTATTGGGCCAAGCCCCATATGTTTGAGCGTTATCCAGGTGAGCCATTGATGCAGTACCGCGACAGGGTGGCCGACTTCTGCCCAGGTCTGGCGATTGCCAAATCAAGTTTCTTTGTGGAGATGAAGTATCACGACGAGTCAGACGTGGTTTGTCTTGACCGTCGGGTGCTGAAGTCCATCCATAAGAAAGCAAGAAGCGTGAATCGTTCCGACTATCTCCTCTTGGAGGATGAATGGAGGGATTGTTCCCGCGCTTACCAGATTCCCGCGGCCACTGCGCGGTTCATCTGGTGGGATAAACTACAAGGCTATAAGAATAGCCGATACTGGAGTGAGGTATTAGAATGACTAATAACGAAAAAAAGGTACAAGGCGAGATCCTCTGGGGTGCTGGGGACAGCATTCACAAGATCTCATTCAACGCAACCGTGGACACAGCCAATGAGAAGGTGGACAACCTTAAACTAGAGCTTGCCCCGCAGTTCTTGGATGACGTATTGCAGAACGTCTACAAGGCCGGAGCAGACGAGGCCCTCAGATTGGCTGCTGTCCAGGGGTGATAAAGAAACCACGCAAAGGAATATGTATGCTGGAAATGATACTGCTCACTTTCCAGCTCGTGGGTTTTATGGTGGTGACTTGGTCGGTCTACTCGATCTGCCTTGGCACGTATTACAGAACCTGCGTGACGATAGAGAAGAAGTTACTTGGACGATGATTTAGAAATGTTCGCCTAACCACGTTTCAAAATTGTCCAACTTATTCCCGAGTTCCTCGGGGGTGATGATGCCAAGAGAACAAGCACGTGCAAATTGCAAAATATCGGTGACCTGTTCTGGAAGTATCGCCAACTCCGGGGACTCGGGAATATTTTTTATCACAATTTGATCCTTCTATGGATCATTATAATTGCTGTATTAAAAATTGCAAGCATCACAACCCAGCCAAGCCACAGAATATCGCGCCTGGTGTTCTTCATTTCTGCCAGTTTGTCCTAGCCATATTGACTTGGCAATCCATCCCCTCAACATTGAATTGTGCCCAAGAAGCTCGCCGAAGCAAAGTTCGGAGGATTATCCGAACAGTTTCTCCGTGTGTTGTTAGCAGCCGCAACTGTGGATAACAAATCGGAGGAGTTGGTTATTACCCGAAGGGCTTTCCACGACCTGCATGACAAACTAAAAAAAGGTTACCACCCCGACATGGATGTTTGGTACGAGGATGGTGAGCTTCACGTGAAGCTTGAGTGGAGCAAGCTTCCTATTATTGGTAGTCGTTAACGACTTACCTCTTCCCAATCCAACGAGCCTAATACCTTTGCGTTGTTTTCACTTCCTGCAACCTCCAATACAAGTTCATAAGTCGCACCAGTAATCCCATTGCGCTCGAGTTGAGATTTAAACAAAGCTTCTTTTAGAATATTAACTGACGATATGGATTGGTTTGCTGTTGCAACATACCCGCTAGCCAATACTCTTCCACCGCTAACAGAAGTAGCTGTTAAATTATACTCCACAGCGGAGTCACTTCCTGCACTAACCCATGTACCGCCAGTCGTTACCGAACTTTGAACTAATCTCCAATTAAGATTTGGATTTCCAGCAGAAGTGTCTGGCATGATACAAGCAGCAGTCAGAATAATAATAGCATCAAGTCGATCAACTGATGAGGGAGGAATATTCTCAAAAGACTTAAGTCTTAGTGATACGATTGGATAATATGTTCCAGCCGTTGCTAAAGTTCTTGGAGTTTGAATTGGAGTTCCAACGGCTTGTTGCGCTCCATTTAATTGATATCCTCCCTCTGATATTACTGTAGAACAAACCTGCTTCATTGTACTTACACTCGAGGTAGCATCGGTATTGGATATTTCGTAGCGAAGTGGAAGACTTGCCGTAGTAATATAAGTTGATGTGATTAAGTTTGCATGGTGAAAAGAATGACAAGTAATGAACTGCCCGTTAATAATAAAACCAATACGAACAGTCCCAAGACCAAGCCACTCAATATCCATCCAAAGAATTTGCGCTTTGGTTATATCAAGAGTTAAACCAGAAGCTCCAGTACCGTCTAATTTGTCTCCATTCCAATCAGCTTGGAGTACGGGTGTTTCCGTTATAGACCCAGTGACCAAAGAACGTTCTACAAATGTTAAAGCATTGCCCCAAAGTTCAAGATAAATTCCATTCTCAAATCCAAAATATCCAACTCTTTGGCGCAAATGATTTTTTGCCCCAGTCATAATGAAAGTATTCATTACGAGCAACGATTTTCCTGGTTGATATGAAAATACTTTTGTTGTCTCTCGTATAATTTCGTCTCCACTTGCATTCCCAACAGTAAGATCAACCAGACCTTGAGCGGAGTTGAAAGTTGTTGAACCTGTACCGTAAATTTGAGTAGACCAAAGACCATTGTCTCGATACCTATGGCTGGAATCAAACAAAGTAAACGGAGGGGATATTTTTAAACGACCAAATGCGTCCGTAGGGAACGACCCAATAATACCACCAGCTCCACCACTCGAAAGGTTATCAAGGCTACTGGAGATCTTCTGGAGACTGCGAACCTCTGTGTCAGACCAGAGAGGTGTGTTATTCTCTGGGAAATATTCTGGCATAGTACTCTAACCGATTACACTATAGTTGCGTATCTTCCGAGTCCTGTTTTTTGTAGGGTGGGAGCTTCAAATTTTGATCTACCATAATACAAAGTTTTTGAACCCAAGGAAGGAGCATTTATTGTTAAACTTTCTATAGCATTTCTGTCCTCGAGTCCACTTACTTTTTGAGCTACTTTTGTAGGATCTAATTGATTTTGCATCCATGAAGCTGGTAATAAAGACCCAGCTCCGTATATCCCCTTAAATGCTCCAGTCTTTTCTTGACCCGCTCCTGTACCCCCACCAATTACTTTTTGAGCTGCCGAGCCAACTTCAATTACTCCGGTTTTTGTCTTCGCCATTTCCTGAGCTCTTTGGGCTTGAGCATAAGCAGTATCATAAGCTCTTTCCTGACCTTGCATTTTTGCTTGCAAGTCAGATTCTTGTTTCATTGCTCTTTCAGCCAAAGTCAAAGCTTCTGGATCCCACTTTCTTAGAGGACCTTGAAACCCCTTTAAATACCCTTGCCCAGGATCTAGATATTGACCTAAAACAGCTTCTGCCGCCTGAGATCCTGACCGCCTTAACTCATCTATTTTAAACCTTGAATCATAATCCGATACCCTCTTCATGTTATTGTTTTGAATTCTTTGGTAACCCGTGGAATACTTATCCGCATTAAAAAATGAATTAGAAGATAATCCTGGATAACGATATCCACTGTCGGGCAATGAAATTGATTGCCCAATACCGGTACTTAAAGATCCTGAAGTTGAAGTTGGCTGAGCCATTTTATTTCCCTAATCCTCTCTTAGCTCTAGCTTGAAAAACTTTTTTGCCTAGTTTCTTACGGCCAATCCACGCAGCCAAAGCTTTAGGATCATCCGCCCCTTTGGCGGATAGACTTTTTACAAGTTTGGCGTAGCCCATCTTCATGTTATTTGTTTTTAGATTTTCCGGCAGCGCTCAAGGCAATAGCAATAATCTGAGCTCGGCTACGGCTTTTGCCTCCAGCTCCACGCTCTTTGCCTTTCTTCTTATTGTCAGCATAGAGTTCGCTGATGTTGGCTGATACGTTTTTTCCTAATGGCATATAGTTCTCCTTTATACTTGTTCTTCTACTGCCTCTACAAAACTTTTATTTTTATTTTCTTTTGAGTCATCTAGTGGGCCACCAACAATCCAGGCTTTGCAAGTACGCTTTGACGCGCACTTAAAATCAAAAGCTTCGCAGTATCCAAGGTCCCCGGCATCAATGGTAGCCCATTCATCTCCCTGGTCTTTTCCAAGTCCTTGGGCAATACAGTTTTTGATTCGGGTTGTGACGTTGAAAGCAGCACAGTTTCCACACCTGGATTTCTTAGCTTCTTCGGGTGAGGTGTTGAACTCTTGCCCGAGTTTAGTCCAGTAGTCTTCATTAGGTTCGTTGGGGTTCATTGGCCCGTACATTGCCGTCTGTATAGCTTTCTTTCTATTGCGTAAATTAGCTGCAATATCTTGTGTCTCAACAGGGCAGGCTTTAACAGGCATAACTTTTAGTTTACTTGGACTCCTCTAGATCGTCAACACCATCTTCATCTTTATCCCGAAAAGAACTAGGGTCTCTAGTAAAAATTTTCTTTGCTAACATATAGCGTTCTTCAGCAGTCATTTCCGTCCAGACTTCCGTCTTACCCCTTGGTTTCCAAGCAATTAGAGCTATAACAATAAAAGCAAAAAAGAATACCGGCCAAAGGCTCAGCAACTCCACAAAACCTTTCTGGCCCAGTAGTTGGCCGAGAGTTTTCCATCGCCTCCCTTAATCCCACCTGATCTGGCGCAATAACTTTTACGTCTCTTCTGACTGTGGTGCTGTGTGTAATCCTTCATTGAACTATCTCCAAAATGAATGAGCTTTTCTTGCCCACCCGAACAAGCTTTGACAACCTTCTTCTTGCCCGGTCTCCACGACTTACGTGGTTGATTACAGGGCATGTCAGCTTTGCTGGATTTGCCTAAAGGCATTATCGTTCTCCGGTTTGGCCCATCCTCGAATCAATGATTCCTTGATCTAAAACCGGCAACTTCTTAAGGATCATATCCATGTCCTTTGAAATCTTTTGAAGGTTGGTGGTATAAGGCTGAAGGCCACCGGTAAAATATCCACCCTGTTTTAAACCAGATGCATATCCCGCCACGTTGGTGGCCGACAAAGCCCCACTATAACGAGGCATCTGAAGCTTCTTGGTCCAGTCTTCAAAGAATTGGTTGGGACTTTCGTAGGTTTTAAAAGGTTCTTTTGTCGGGGTATTTTGTACTCCTTCGGTGGTGGGCATAACCGCTTGCGGTTCCCCAGCTTTAGCTTTAACCCCGCCAAGATTGTTGTATTGTTTCGCCAACTCAGACTCACCGTAGCCCGACTCCAAAGCTGTCTGCGCCAGAACCCAGGACGGATCAATCCCCAAATCCATAGCCGCTTTCATAGCCGGAGAAAACATCTTCTTGACATAAGCAATTTTCTTTTCGGCCTGAGGGCCTAGCTGTTGTTTCCAATCTTGGGTTTCGTCGGCCATGGCTTTATTCTAATTACTTTCTTTCTGGAAACAAGATACCTTCTTGATTTTTTTCAAGGAGGACTTGATATAGAACGGCCTTCTTGACGGGGTTAACAATCATCGGAACGATTGTCATAAACTCTGCTCGGGTCATCTTTTCCAGTTGGGGAATCCTGGCTCCAAGCTGCTGCTGGATGATGGGGCCGGCGCGTTGCATCCATTCATACTTCTCGTCGGTTGTTAGTTCGCGTCTTAGCTGGAAGAAATCGTCATAGGTAATAGGTTCTTTATTAGCTTCTTTCTGGGCAATCAGTTCCTGCATGGCAAAGTCCTTGAGGGTGCCCGCGTCCCAGCTTAGCGAGAATCGATTGCTAGCAAACATGGATATCAGTTTGTCGTGGACAGCTTGCGGAGTCCGCTTGCCCTCGTCGTAGCTCACCGAATCAACACCCGAAGTAGTGAGTCGGCGGACAAACGGAACGGTATTCGCTAGTTGCGTTCTTACGTTACCGCCAAGGAAATCTAGATCGGGCTTTCCTACCTTTGAAGCAAAAGGAACCGATAGGGCAAAGGTTGACAGGAAATTATTTTGATACGGCCTAGCGCTAGGTGCTCCGGTAAATCCGTTCCATACTTGTTCGATGTCGCGCAACGTGGCGTAGCCTGGGATAAGACCACCGACTACATTGCCAAATGTCTTAGTCAAGTTGGTCATAATTCCTTTGGCATCTTTCGTTCCGGGTCCAGGGGATGTAAGCGACATGATCTGTCGGATACCAGAGAGAGCGGCCATGTCCATAATTCCGTACATCGCCAACGCCCCACCCGTAATCGCACCGTTGAGGATAGCTTCTGACTTGGAACGTTTGTCGTATCGCACTGATTCTGCGATTGCTCCTGCAAGGATCAGAGGCCCGGAAATACCAACGGGGAAACCTTCAAAGCTGAAGAACTGAGGTGATCCATCTTTGAATCGTCCCACTTGGATAGAGCGAAGCTTTCCGCCGGCAGCAAAGAAAGCTTCACGCTGGGCTGGATCATTAGGTCCTTTGAAGTGAATCATGAAGTAGGGATCGTCCTCGCCACTCATAGCTTCCTTGAGGCCGTAGATCAAAGCCCCGGTAAGGATGTATCCAAGCGTCATCTTTCCTACGAGAAGATCATGTTCTACCGTTCCGGGAACGGCTGGAGGACGATAGTATTTAGTGTCCTTCAGCATAGCCGCTGATCCGCGATACAACCGAACAGTGGAGGTTACTGGCATAAAGTTAAGAACTTCATTGGCCAAACTAGATCCGGTCTTCAAGAACTTAATGACTAACCGCAAAGGCCAAGCCTTGGAGGACATCGCTGTCAGGCCATCGGCGAGCAGACCAAACCAACCTTCAAAATTATTTGTATAAGTAGATTGAGCTGCAAACGTTTTAGCTTTTTCAGCTAGATTCTTTACCTCTTCTTCGTCCGGCCTTCCTTGTTCTAGAATTTCTTCGACTCTCAAGGATTCCTGATCGGGCGTGAGATTAAATTCTTCAGCTTCAGCTGCTGCCTTAGCTTCCGCCCTAACGCGAGCCTCAGGAGATTGGTTCAACAACCGAGCAACTTCTAGCTCAATCTCTTCCTGACTCTTTAATCCTTTTTCAATAGCAATATTTGTTGCCTCCGCAATTTCATACATCTTCTTGGATGAAATTTTATTTATGGCGTCACCAGCTGCCATAGAACGACCGAAGAAAATGAAGGGCGCCAAAGCTCCATACTTACTGCTGATGAATTTGGAGTCTAGTGGGATACGATATTCTTGACCAAGTATATTGACTGGAAGTTCAGGTTTTACAGCTCCAGGTTTCTTTGCCCGATAAGCTTCAGCCTGAGATACAATAGCCTCCCAAATGTTTACGCCACCAAGTTCCTGCGTTAGAGCGTCCTGAACCGCTGAGTAATCTCCCTTGAAAAAGATATTAGCAGCCGCTTTGAGGGCAGGCTTTTCTCCAATCAAAATTGCAGAGTTCAAAGCTTTGGCAGCGTCAATATAAGCTTTAGATCTAGCCTTATCTCCAACCATTCCCTTTACAAACCCCATACTCCCAAGGATTGCTGCGTTTAGTTCATTGCTTGCCGTAGCTGACCAAGCATTGATCCCAATAGTTCCAATACCTGCAAGTAAGTTAGACGTTTGATAATTAACAAGTAGCTCGCCCCATACTTGTGGAGATACCAATTTGATATACTGGTACATCTCAGAAATTTTTCTATTGCGGATCATTCCCACTGGGTACAGCGGAAGATCTTCGATCATCTTGTTAAGCTTGTTGCGCTCGGCTCCGGTAAGCTCGGGCAATCCAAGCTGAGACCGCATCTGCATAAACACTTCGCTGTCGGTCAACACGCCAAGATTTGTCGCCTCGATAAGTTTGTCCAGGGCAGAACGCATCTTACGAGTCTTACGTTCTTTTTTCTTCTCAAATTTTTTCTTTATGTTTTCAAGTTCTTTTTTTCTCTCTTCGGCGATAAGTTCGGTCATGCCGTCGCGAAGGAAGTCGAGAACTTCTTTCTTTTGAGCTTCGTCAAGATTAGTATTCTGGGTAAGCAAAGCCCCCATCTTATTTTCAAAGTCCATGATGTCGCCACGGCTGGAACGGATGAGGCTACGGATATTTGTCTGTGGGCCTCCAATAGATTCCAACGAACGGACGGCTTGCTTTAAGCTGGACACGGCAAAGGGTCGGCCAAAAGCTTCCTCAATGAAAGGCTCAAGCCCAATCAACTCTTCTTCCTTGTAGTTGTTGCGGAGCGAATTGCGCACATTACTAATGAACTCCTGAACGTTGGGATACTTGGCGATACGATCCTTCAAAACTTCGGCTTCTGTCGGCTTGGGTTCTGGCTCAAACGCGGGCTGCAATCCGCCCATTTCCTTTGTGCGCTGAGCAATCAATCTGCGGATACGGGCTGCAAATTCTTCGAGGGCATCCTTTACTTTGGGCTCTTGCTGGAGACGAGCGGCTTGTTTCTGGAGAGCATCTGCCGAGGCTTCAGCCAACTCCGCCAACTTAGACGGAGCATCCGACGGAATTATTACCGGTGCTTCTTGCGCCGCTTTTGCTTTTGCTTGCGTGGCTCGTTGGATTGCTTCACCTCGTGTGGCGGGGGGAGCGACAACTTCGCCAGCCTCGCCACCTTGCGCACCAGCCTCTCTCGCCCTTGCTGCCCGTAGCGCTTTAGCTCCGTATGATTCGAGTGCGTATGTGAGGGAAGCGTCAAAATAAAGTTCGACCTTTCGTCTAACGTTATCTTGGTTCTTTGCGTCACGCAAGGCCGGAACCAACATTACTAACCGTTTGATCTCATCGGCAGAAGCGGCAGTCTCGCGGGGGTTTTCAGAACGTTGAATAAGCTCGAGAATAATACGGCCAAGCGCTCGAGTCTGTTTGGGATCGAGGCGAATGTCGTCTGCCTCTCCTCCGCCAACTTCGGGTGCGGCCGTAAGATCGGCTCCGAGGAACTCAACTCCATCCTTATTGGCATCTTCGCTGGCAAGATAATCGGCGAGCACGGCCTGAATCTGTGATACAGTCCCGCCCTTTTTATTTAGATCAACAAGTTTTCCAAGCTGATCAAGGGTCTTTTGCATCTTTTTGCTGGTTGTTAATTTGTCCGCAGCTCGACGGCTAGCATCCGTCAATCCAGATGCAATTTCATTTTCCTCCGATTTGTAAGCCACAAGGCGCCCTTTGATTGCGCTATCAATTTGTTTCCCGACATACATCTTCATGGCTTCTGAATTGGTGGACAATTCTCCGAGAGCGTTCCATAGATCTACGGTACGTCCTGGATCAGTCCCATATTTTTTGCTTAGCAAAAGCATAACGTCGGCCAACTGTTCGCGCGCAAATCTATCGGTCTTAGCTTTTTCACCTAGACCCTTGGCCAACTCAAATCCGATTGCGCCCTGTAAAGGAAGCGAAGATTTAATATTCCCGCCCAAGAAGGCATTGAGTGTATTATCAAATCCGTAAGTGCCGATGTATTGACGGGCATCCTCAAACTGCTGTTCGCGAGGGACGGACATATAATACCAAGCATCGAGTAACTTATCCTTAGTCTTTCCTTCTGGAAGTGAATCCGCAAATTTAGTTACAATATTTTTTACAGCTTGGCTTTCACGAATCTCGGGTGCGGGAGCCGCTACCAAACGACGAGCATAGTTGTCGTATCCAGCCCTACCGATAGCTGCAATCAAAGCACCTCGATTATTGTAAGTATAAGTCTTACCATCAAAAATAATTTCATTGCGATCTTCAAACATTTTGGCGACGGTATTTGCCACAGCTCCGGCGGATGTTTTGGCGCTGGTAGGATATGACGGATAGAACCCAATCTTTACGTTGTACTTTCCATACTCGGAAGGTTCAGTCAAATTCACTGGCTCAGTCGTGGCCACAAAAGCTGCAACTGGCAACGACTCACCCGACTCTTCCATACCTTCCGCAATCTCAAGGGCTTTGTTGGCGATACCTGGAAGGCTTGCTCGGCCACCATCCATGACGGACTTAGTCGCGGCCCTGAACAAATTGCGCTCTTGATTCGTGATTATTCCGCGACGAGCTGCAACATCCAAGCCGTCGAGCCAATCGTTCACATCAACTGTTTTGAACAGGTCGTCAGCCGCGGTGACTCCAAATACGCCATCCGTTCGGCCTTCAAGATGGTTCTCAATCATGCGATAGATTCGAAGATCGTAGGAGTCAAACTTGTTCGAGGGGCGAGGAGACGTTGGAGAGCGACCAGGTTCTGGTGCCGGAACGGGTCCAGGTTTTGATTCATCCATGAAATACTTGGAAGTCTTTCTAAGATTAGAAATGGAATCTTCGATGCTTTGACGCATTGCCAAGCGATCCGTGGCTTGAGGGGCAAGACCTAATCCACGCTTGACTACGGTAGCCATGCTGTCAAACCACACTCCGAGTCTGGCGAGAACGGATTTTGGTTCTTGTCCTATTAAATCTTTCAACCGGTTTGTAGCCCTGGCTACATCTTTCGGATTAACGGATGTAAATTGTTGTGTGATTCCTCCGGTAAGAGCATTTTCTGTAAGCAGTTCAATTCCTTCCGCTGTTACCTGATATGGATCATTTGCCATAGCAAGTATTTTTCCTTGGACACCACTATCAGTAATATCTGACCCTTCGGAAGAATAATAGGTTCTTGCAATACCAAGTCGTGTCGCCTGACTCATTCCTTCTCCAATCGCAGTCAGTTCTTCAACTGGGTCAAGCCCCATTTCTCTATAGTATCTAAAAGTTTCTACGTGTATTGTTTCATGCAATAAAACTCTAGTTAAATAAGATTTAAAATCTTTTGCTGATATCCGAGATTTACCGACAGCCAGTTTTTCGGGGTTGATAATAATTGTGTCAGATTCATTATCGGTTCCAGGCTGAGCGGCAACGCTATGCTCTGCCGTAGGAGATACTAAAACATTATAAGTACGAGGCTGACCTTTTGCGTCTTTAAAGGTAACCGTATTGTCTTTGTAGTTAGCTCCAAGAACGGAAGTTAGTTCCGTGTCTACAAACTTTTGTTGTTCGGCGGTCGCTTCGTTTGTTTCCTTGACGGGAGCCACAACTTCTTCAGCCCTAAGACCTTCAAATCCCGCTCCGACGGTTGCGTCAAGCAATCGCAATTTGGCTCGCATACGGCCGATGGTATTCTGATCAATCTCGGCCTGAGACTCCAAGAACACAATGCTGGGACGGCTGGCGCTGTCCACGCGCCAGACGCGGTAGATAAGCTGGACCGCCTGGATTGCACTGATCGGCGGAGACAGAATGATCATCTCCCGTGACTCGTCACCGAACTTGTCATCCAATTCGATTCCGGTTCCGCCCATTTCCTTAGTGGCAATCAGAACATCGGCCTCACCTTCATTAAAGGAAGCCATTGCTTGTTCCTTGGTCTGCTCTGAACCAGTGTACATCCGGGCGATCTTGAGAGTCGGATCAAGCTTGGCGATTGCGGCTTCGAGTGACGCGGAAGTAGGATTAACTGTCTCGCCTTTGGAGTTTTCATCCGAAACAAATCCAACATAGAGGACGGGTTTCTTGCCACGCTTGATGGCATCTACTGCTCGTTTAGCGGCTGCGTCAACTTTATATTCTTCAAGCGCACGTTTCTGAGCTGCTGCCATTTTCCGCAAAGCCGAGATGTCCACGTTTTGTGTTCCACCATACATCGCCTTGATGTCCTCAAGCTGTTGCTTGATCTGGTTGTCGAGAGGAACATCTTGGAACTCTACATCTACTCCATCCAGTCTAAGTGAACGAGAGCGCATGATTCCGTTCTTCGCCATTCCGTCGAGGTAAGTTTCCAACCGATCCTGCATCTGGGTCTCGGTAACTCCTTCGGCCAACTGCCAATAGTATTTCTTTCCACCGCGAAGAGAATATTTTTGGAATCCAAGGCGGCTGAACAAAGCTTCGGGGGATTCATTGTCAAAGATTCCAAGTCGACCAAGGGACAACAATTGGTCCGGAGTTTCGAACGGAGTGCCCGAAGCCATCAATGTGCGACCGGCTTTGTTGGCGATATCGTCCATCAATATTGCCCACGACCGGGTCTTTCCTCCTTGAATAGCTTTGGATAAGTTACGGCCAGAGTGCTGTTCGTCTAAAAGAACTACAGTCTTGTCATCAATCAACGGCAAAAGTTTTTCGAGATATCCTGAATTGTATGTAGTGACTAACATGCGACCCGGAACAAACTCAATTGGCAATCCCTTTCCGTTCTCACCTTTCCCACCACGAACCGCCAACGGAACGCCAAGAATCGCTGCATCCTTCTGGATGGATCCTCCAATATCCCCGTAGTCCCAGTTCGGCGTAACGGCGTCAGGAGCTGTTATGTAAACAACCTTAAATCCTTTGTTGAGATAGTAGGCTCCAGTGCCAAGCAACACTCGCGTCTTTCCAGTTCCAGGTCCGTTCGCCAAGTAGAATGCCTTGTGCTTAGAGTTCTCGATTGTGGTGACAGCCGCGGCCACATCCTGTGTTTGCTCTTTGGACAGATTGGAAAGAACTTGTTGCCCCGCGGGAGCAAGAATCTTTTCGTCGAAAGGTTTGCCTAGCTGGTTACGGGGCTCGACGAAGGACTTGGGGATTGGGGTGCCACGAGGGCGCTCAACTCCAGGTCTCCCGACTCCGGCTGGCGGACGCTCAGCAGGTCGTCCCATTTCTTTCCGCTCCGCGGGAACGGCTTTTTCAGGAACTCTCTTTGCGGTGGTAGCGCGCTTCGCTTCGAGCTCGGCGAGCTTTGCGCGAGCTTCCTCACGTCGATCAGCGGGCGTCTTGGCTTCAGGTCTTGGGGTTGGTAGTTGTTCTGGTTGTTCATAAGTTCCTTCCTCGTTGATGGTTAATCCGCTGTCGCGCAGGATTTGGTCACTGACGCGAAGCAGGTTTGACCGGAAAGCAGCCGCGATTTTGTTCTTGGCTTCTCCTTCCGGCATGGCTTCCGAAGCCAGATAAGGCTCGGCAAGTTTGTTTAATGTGGCGACATAGGCGTCGGCTTGTTTCTGTGAAATTGTTCCGTCCTCCGTAGATTGCCGAAGATTGGTATCAATGGCTTCGGTGAGTTCTGTGATGGAATCCGGGGTTAGTTTAGAAGCAGCTACGCTCTCAATAAAGTTATCAAATGATCTAAGTAAATCGCCCGAGCGGGACGATTGAACTTCGCCAAGCAAAGTCTTGGCGGCGACTAGTTCGGCATCATCAAAGAAATTATCCGCTTGTAACTTGCGGAACCGGTCAACATAAGGCTTGATCTGGTTGGCGGTAAGGTTACCCTCGCGCACAACTCCGGCTGGTTCTTCAACAGCGCGAACCGGTAGTGTCCCAGCTCGTTGACTGTTTCGATAATTGTTTTCCAAGCCCTGAACAAACTTAGTTCTGACCGCGGGTTGAAGAGCGTTGATGTTATCAATTGTTGTTCCTATCTTGGCCGCTTCCGAAGCCACGTTCTTTACATCGCCAACCACGGCATCAAACGCCAGCTTTTCAGCATCCGTGGCCAAAGAGTTTCGGAAAGGTTGCTTAAAGTTTTCGGCAAGGATGGCGAGTGCTTCTTGTCGTTGAGCCGCGGAAGGAACTTCGGTTTGACCTTGCGTCTGAAAATCTGTTTCAGTCGCGTCGATCTGGTCGAGTGTCTCGTTGATTGCGCCGGCGACCGCTGGGTTAAGCCCTTGTTCTTCTGCCAGTGTCTCAGCATCCACAGCCTGAGTCCGAAGCCCGGGAGTTTCCATGCTAACCGCCGCGCCAATTCCAACACCAGCCCGCATGCGGGGAACAGCCTGACGGATAAAATCCCGAAGACGGCTATTGAAAATAGTGCTTAAGGAAAGATTGCCTTTACCTTGACGCAGTTCATACAGGAACGAATTGATTGTTCCGTTTGAAACTTCGTCTGCAATGTTGTACTTCTGGTAGCCAGCCAACGACTTGCTCTGAAGGTAAGCATTCTTACGTTTGACGTAAGCCATCAAAGTTTCAGCTGGAGTCAGTACATTTCGGTTGTTTTCATCGATCGCGCCAAGACTCTGGAGCAGTTCAACAGTAGCCGCATTCTTCAAATTGAATACATCGCCCAAAGCATTTACATCATTCTCCCTAGAATCAGGAGCTAGCTTCTGAAACTTCTGATAAGATGCTTGTTCGGGATTATTGATAGCCAAGACAACATCAGGTCGAGCTTCCAGTTCTGGCGAAATCGCTCCGCTTTTAATTCCTGCATTTGTTTCCCGCTCAAATTGCCCTACCAAACTTGCCACACTTTGCTCACCTCGGGTGCCACGCTCCATTTCGCCCTGGCCTTGCATGGCTTGTAACTTAGCAAGTTGTTCTTCGAGGGCCGGAGTTTCTTCCAAAGGAGATTGCCTAATCTTAATTTGCAAAGCTGCGATCTGGTCAGCAATCTTTTTAGCCTTGAACTCGGCGGGCCTTTCTTGGGCAACCAACTCCTGCTGTTGGGCAAGACGAGTTTCCAACGCAGTCTGAATCTCGCTAGGTCCCAGATGCTTTGAAGCAATGGCCTCAATCTCTGGGATTGATCCAGCCGCGTCCAATAGATCGCTGATTTCATCAACTTGGTCTTGCGTGATCCCTGGTTTGTTCTCGATCTCTTGCAAGATTGCGTCCTTCTCATCTTGCATGATCTCGGATGGATCTTCTTTGCCCAGCCAATTACCCTCGGCATCCTTGACTCCTAAAACCTGATACCGTGACCCGTCTTCACTGAGCTTTCCATAAACGCGACCCTGACTTTCAAGCCAGTCAATCTTGGCCTGATTGTTTGGGGTAGAGGAAAGATCAACCGAGGTTCCTCCCTTTTGAAATACATTGACCAATTCGTTAAGGGCGCCAAGAGCTTCTTCATCAGTCTCGGGAACTCCGGCTTCTATGGTCGGAGGAACTCCCATTTGTGTTCGCGAAAGAATATCGTTAGCTTGCTGAGGAGTTAGCTTATTGATCTGTTCCTGCGTGTAATTCAATCCGCGCAACTTTTGCTCCATTGCGCGTGTGATCATCAAAGGAACACGAACCGCTCCTTCTAAATCAACTTGTGCCTGAGCTTCGGAAACCTTTTGCGAAAGCAGGGATTCCACAACCCCCTGCTTTGAATTGTTAATTGCTTCATCAGCCACAGCTGTGGTTTCGGGAGCCGTTCTTGGATCCAAGGAGGCGCGGACATTAACAGCGTCAAAAAGAGCTTGAGCTTCCGGGCTATTTAAAGATTCCCGAAGATCAACAATCTGTTGCATTTTCTGATCTTCCGGAATCCTAGGATCGTTTTTAATTCCAGTAACAGTTTGACGCAAAGTATCTGCAAACTTGTCATTCGCCATTTGATTAAGTCTTGCTCTACGGCCAACAAATCCTTCGGCCAATACCATGCCAAGACCAATACCACCCGAAGCGGCGAGGCTTTGGGGAATCTGAGCAATGGGATCTTGCCCGCGGGCAATCGCGTCAATCACATCAGATGAAGTTTCTCCGAGGGTTGTTCCTATGACTTTAGCCGTTCCCTGAACAACCGGAGCAAATGCAGGAAGTTTGGTCTCAAGAGCTTTTGCAACCATGTGATTGGCTAAGGCATGATCGGCCACATCTTCCAATCGATTACCAGCTTCTTCAGAAAGGGCTAAGATACCAGCCTCACTCACAATCGAAGCTAACCTTTGTCCCACGCTCAAATTGCGTGGGTCTTGGTCGAGAGATTGGGAAGCTCCAACAACTGCGTAAGTTGCACCCTTGGACAAAGTCGTGGGAACTTTGATTGTCTGGCCTGCAATGTTTGCCGCTTTCCCAAGGAGACTTGTCGCTCCTGCGCCAACTGCCATGAACTGGCCCAAAGAACCAGTGGCCAATCCAGCCAAGGTAGATGGCATGTAATCTTTTTGAATTACATCGTTAATTCCATTGGTCAAAGCAGAACGACGAGCAACTTGATCGGGATTGTTTTCATCAACAATAATATCTCCGATAGAAACGAAAGGAACAAACGCGTCGCCGGATTGAATTGCAAAGTTTCTAAGTCCCGCGGTACCAAGTTTCTTTGTCTTATCGCTCTGAAGATCCTGATAATATTCCTGGGCTCTTGCCAGGTTCATTCCAACTTTCGGAGTATTCCACGCGCCACGACCAAACTCCATTGCGGGAGCTTGATCCTTGGGGGCAATAGATTTCCCTGCTGCTAATTCATCGGAATACAGAGTGCCAAGTTCAAGGGCTTTTGCCGCTTGGGTGGAGTCTTTGATTGTTCCAATGTAATTGCGGGATGCCAAACTTTCCTGCATAGCTTTGGCGTCTTCATTGGTAATACCCAAACCTGACTGCAAATAAGATCCAATAACTTTACCCACACGTCCAACTGCAATTTTGGTAAGGCCCAACCAGTCGTTGTTTTTCTCTGCGTCAAGTTTGGCCTGAGAGGTGGACGTAATGTAATCCTGTACATTTTTACTGGCATCTTGCCAAGACTGTGCGTTAAGGGGAAGTTTGCCTTCTTTAAAGCGGGTAGCTGTACCAAGTAAAAGATCGTTAGCTTTGGGGTTATCCCGAAGCTCCATCAGGTGGCTGGCCTGAGCCAACGCGGGTGAAGGTTGACTTAACAGGGAATCAAATTCATCGGGCTGTTGGGCTGGAGCTTGCCCAAGAATATCCCCGACAATACTGTCGATGCTACTAGGCAAACCAGCATCCAGAGGGGAAAGGGGATCTGCCATAAGCCAAACTATTCAAGCAGATTCCTGCCCGACGTCAACGAGTTTGTCCCTGAACCAGCTTTTCTTCAGTGTTTTGTCCAAGCCCCGGAAGAGTTCCTAATTGCTGCTTTAATTTGGCAACAACATCTCTTACTGGTTGGCCCCGGTATAGGGCGTCAGGATTGGAATTGTACAAGGAAACAACATCCGCAATCTTCGACTTGGTTTCGGGAGAAAGCTGGACTTTCTGGGCTCCTGGAGCAGTGGGAATAGTAGCAGTACCGGGAGCTTGAACCATTTCAAATTTGCTGGGTGAAGTTACTCGAGGTTTAAGGCTCGCAGTTTTATCTAATTCTTCTTTGCTTTGGCCGGTAATCGGGGCCATGCCAAGACCCTGGGTCATACGCATAAACGTGTCGGGTCGGTCCAAAAATCCAGGTTTCTGAACATCGTCAACCCAACGTTTGTTGGCTTCTTTTACGATTTTTGTAAGTTTGCCAGTCTGCGGGTCAATTGCCCCATCATATCCCACTGATGGTGTAAGGTCGGGCGGGGCGAGCGGAAAATCTTTTACCGTTTCTCCGGTCCTAGGGTCAACCTGAGGGGCTCCAAGGTATTTATTTTGAGCCATTAAACGTTCGCCAATTCGAATGTTCTGAGCATCCATTGCCTTTAAAGTTTCAATTGATTCGGCCTTATTGGCCTCAAACATTAACCTTCGTTTTTTATTGATATATTCCTGAGAAGTTTTTGCCTGGTCATCCGCGTACTTAGGATCATTTTGCAAAGCATCCCATTGCTTTTGATAAGTTGACGAAAGCTGTCCTAAATTCGCTCTGTCTTCAAAAGCCCCCAAAGTTACAGCCAAATCTGATTTAAGATAATCATCGTGACGTTTCGCGACAGACTGGGTAACTGCGGATAAAGACTGAGCTAATTTTTCATCCCTATTACCAAGCTCTGAATACCGTTTAGTTACGTCATCAATTTTATTTCGCAAACCTTCAGGACTAAGTTCATCCACCTTGGTAAAATTAATCTCATTAATTAGATCAATTGCCTGACCTTGTGTTTTAACGTTTACTCTATCCTGATCCAATTGCCGTTTGGTCGATACCAAAGCCATGGAGTTTTTATACACATCATTTCGTTGTTTGGAATTTAAAATGGACCCAGCCATTTTGTTAGTCCACTCAATAAGTTTAGTTGGGTCATCACTTTCTAAAGCGATTCTTCCCTCATCCTCTAAACGGCTAGCGGCCAAATCTTGTTCTCGCTCAACATTCTTTTGCTCAAGTGTGTTTAATTCTTTTAATTGATCCCATTTAAATTTACGTTCTTCCAGATCACGGTTTAGTGCTTGCGTTTGAGCGGAAGCTCTTGCCCGGATTGTTTCGCTAGCGTTTTGAGCTTCGGCGGCAGAAATCCGCATGGCGTCATTTTGTAATTGTTGATTTTGATTTGCTGCTTGCAGATTAAGCTGCGCATAAGACAACCCCAATCTGGTTTGTTCCAATTCTTTTTGTTGCGCCAATTGCTGTTGAAACTGCTGATCTTGTTGGAACATTTTTTGTTTTTCCAAATAATTTTGACGCAAATCACCAATGATTCCGCGTACTTGATTTACATATTCTGGTGCTACTGGTGTCATAAAATTATGCCATTACCTGGGGTCTATACGCTGAGCCTTGCTGTGATTGTTGGGCAATTTGAGATTCCAAATCTGCTTTTCTTTGATTGTACGCGGCCGTATCCGCAGCTAATTGATCGAAGTATCTAGCGTTAGCCGCTGGATTTCCTTTTGGGTTAAAAGAGGATGACATGGTTGGTCTTTGTAAAGCGGCTAATTGAGCGGCAGCTCCTCCTCCAAGTGTACCTCCTCCAATTTGTTGTTGATACCCGGGAGGTGTGGGCCGGTTATCAAGTCGTTCTCCAGGTTTAAAGCCAACATATTTCCCTGTTGTTATATCGAATTGTCCAGGCAACGCTTGACTTTGCCACGCGTTCAAAGCATTTGAGTTGGCAATTTGACTGTTGTATTGAGCTTGGTCAGTTAAAGCCGAAAAAACCTGACTAGGAGCCACCAATTTACTGGCCTCAAAATTGGCCCTGGCCATGGTTGACTGTTGTGCCATGTTCGCCATGTTATTGTATATATCCGATGACTTTACATAAACAGCGTTAAAGATTGCGGTTGGATCAACGTGGTTATACTGGGCGATAGAACTGAAAATTGTAGCCGGATTTGTAATGAGCTGAGATGCAAATTCAGCCCCGCTAACCGGCATCATTTCGCGTCCAACTGTCGCAGCAAGTTTAGCAGTCTGATCCAGTAATCCAGCTCCAGCCGATTGGAGTTGTAAGCTAGTCAGCCCAAGATCACGAGCGACAATGTTGCGGCCAATCCCACCGCCGTACAAACCGGTGGCAAAACCTTTGGCAGCGGAACTTCTGAAAATCTGATCGACCACATCTTGCGGGATTTTACCTGCGAGATAATTGGAAGTAATATCATTGGCCTTTTGCATGTTTTGCTTGTAGCCAGGCATGGCTGAGTCAAACTGATCGATATACTTCTGGTTGAGAATACTGGCCATTTTTCCGGCTTGTTGACCTATCTTTGTGGGATCGTTAAGCTGGGCGGCAGCAGAAGCTGCCTGACTTGTCACTTCTCCGATTGACGGATTAATTCCGGCAATCATCGCTTTGATTTCGCCGGGAGAAAGATTTAATCTTTGAGCGGCTGCTTTTGCATCGGATGCTAATTTATCTTGATCGACAAAAAAGTTGGGGTTTACACCACTATTTACCTGGTTAAATACATTTCTAAAATTGCCCATTACACCGGACAAATCCACACCGTTTAAAGTCGGAGCCGAACCAAGAAAAAACTCTACAGGAGAAGCCTGGGCTGACTGGGCGGCTGCTTGGCCCACTGAAAACCCTTGATTATAATTAATCGGAGCTGCTCCAGAAATTTTACCCCAATTTGATTGGGCTTGCGCTGTGGGTTTTTTAGAATAACTGTTAAAAGTTTTTCCAGTCTCCGGGTCAAGATAACCCACAAAGTTTTTTTGCCCGTTTGAAGAAGTGCTGTATCGCTTTATCAAACCAGTTGCTGGGTCCTGAACTTGAGTTTCCGCATTTGTAGAAGCACCTAGAGGTTTTCCCCAACTGGATGGATTAAAAGATGATTCTAGTCCGGCCATAAATTATGCCATGTTGGGAATTTCACCCATTGCAAACATTCTCATCTGAACCTGAGGCCGGCCAATGTTGGCTCCGTCCACCTCTTTAAGTTCTTCCTTCAAAAGATCCACGGCTTTATCCTCATAGATTTTGGCTTCAACAAGATTGTTGTTTTCTTCCTTTTCAATGGCAATTGCCATCATCTTGAGGGCGCCAAGGTTGGTGACAATAAGGTCGTCATCATTACCAGTGACCGGAATAAACTTGCGCTTGGCAAGTACCGTAACAGCAGAACCTTCCTCGTTCTCAAAGCCTGGGATTGCATATCGCCTATACTGGGGCAAAGTCTCGTCGGGTGCAAGTATGGCGATGCAGTATTCAGCACCCGTGGTTGGATCGACTGCATAGACGCGGACCCAACCTTTCGTAGGGGTTTTGTTTATTGCATCGATGCTTCGGAAGGCGTTGCGTGTGGTACGGGGGAGTTCTGTGAAAACTCCATTGTTCTGTGGCCAAAGAGCTAGCCAGGGATAATATACCGAAGTCGCATATGAATCGAGTTCAATGTTATCGCCCAATAAATACCAAACATCAACGCCATCCCATTGCAAAACCCAACCATTCAAATTCTTATAGGCTGGTTTGGAGTTATAAGTTGTATACCAAGCATACACCCCATTGCCATTAGTATTTTCTTCAGTAAGTCCAGAAACTAACACGCTAGAATTGCCCGACCCAGCGCTCAAGTTCAAGCGCTCGCCGTCGATGTAGGCGCTGTTTTCAATCGTCTGGACTCGGTTATTATATGTATCTGATCCCCGGAATAGAATGGTCGCAGTGGAGTCTTCAATCAAATCGGTATAAACGCGAATGTAACTTTGTTCTGCCAAAGACCTAAAACAAGGAACGAATCCTCGGTCAATAAGTTGACGCCAGTCTCCAGCCTGAGTCATCCCGGGGCCGTTGGCCATAAACTCGTACCACTGGTTATAAACCTGTGCGGGAAACCCACCAAAGTTGTACCCAAGAATGGACTCAAACTCGCGGGGCAACGTGATACACCCGCCGTAAACACATACCGAATATCGTCCATAAGTTCCGGCGTATAAACCTTTATTGAGCAAACGTTCCTGGGCCTCATTAACGCGGGCCAAAAGTTGCGGGTCGGAAGCGCACATCCCGTTCTGGGTAACGCGGGCTAACTGCTCTTTTACAGATCCGTATGTTCTTCGAATCATGCGTAGTTCCCTACGTAAACTTTGTATCTATATCCGTTAGGAGCAGTAGGTGTTTGAGGAGTTAAAACTTCTCTTCCTGCTACGGTATAAGTTGTCGCACCTTCACCCCAGGGGGAAACAATACTTGCAGTTGAATCTACTAAAACCATATCGCCAAAGGTAAACTGTGTAAACTCCACCCAAGACCCATTCACAAAAACATTGACAGTTGATGGAAGCCCAGTTTGAGGAGAAAGCTTAAACCACACTTTATCTTGATCATTTCCTGTTGGTGTGGAAGAACTAACAACGGCGTACCGAAGACCATCGGGATAAGTAACTGTCAAGTAAGAGGATAAACCGCTAAGAAGAGCATTAAAATTACCCGGATAAGGTGTTCCGGCTGGCACAGTACCGGAAAAAATCTTTATGTCAGCCATAGATCCTTTAGATTAAAGAGTTGCATTTTTATGTCAAGGCTAGACTGGCACATTAAAAGTTTTAGAAGCCGTGCCAATCAACTTGCCATTGTCAGCGCTCAAGGTTGTGGGAGTATTATAGGGATTAGCTTGTGGGTAGATTTTTCGAATAGTGTGATTTTCAGTGTCGGCCACGTAAAGAACTCCGTCTAGCCCAACCCAAATACCGCGAGGAGCATTAAGCAAACAAGCTCGTCCGGCCCCATCTGAACTTCCTGAAATTCCTGGAATGCCAACAAGGGTAGTCACAAAAGGAATTCCATTTGGATCGTCAAAATTTATCATCCTAATAGTGTTCGATCCAGTCTCGCACAAATATAAATTTCCATAAGTATCGCAAGTTAGATCACCACCTTTTTGAGTATAATCACTACTTGTTGCAGTAAAAGCAGCAAAAGGCCAATGATTGTAAGAATCATTTACAGGACCTGGAAGAAAAGGAGGATGTAATCCTGCTCCATCCTGTACCGTAAATCTACCCGGTGAAGCTCCAGCCTGCTCGCCAGCACTCCATCCGGCTACTGGTCTTATGCGCCATTGCCCATTGTTGTAATAACAATTTTTTATTTTACCATTACCCGAGTCAAAAATATAGAACTCTCCTGCTGGCGAAGAAGTAATTCCGTCTAAATTATCAAATAAAATAAAATCAGTTGGTATTGTTCGGGAATCAATTCCATAAGGTGCTAATGAAACACCGGGGAATGGGTAATTCCCGGCGCTAATCTCGGATCCTGCAAAAATAGATACGCTTCCAGCTGAAGTTACTTTTATTATAGTACTGGCAGTAGTAATAAAAATTGTACCGTCGGGTATAACACAAACTTTTTTAGCAGTTGCTATTCTTGTTTCGGTTGAATCAACTAAAGTAGTCACAACTCCAGCTGGAGTTATTTTTCTTAAAGAAACTCCTGCACCCTCGTCAAGTACGTAAAGATTTCCATTCAAATCAATAGTAATAGCTATAGGATAGTTAAAACGGGCGGATGTTCCTGTTCCATCTGCGTCGCCCGGAGATCCTGGACTGCCAGCAAAAGTGGTAACGACTCCTGCTGAAGTTATTTTTCTTATGCAATTATTTTGATTGTCTGCTACGTATAAAATGCTGGCATCTGGCACTCCACAAATTCCCGCCGGATTGTTAAACCTAGCGGAACTTCCCGTTCCATTTGTTGAACCTGAGTTTCCAGCACTTCCAGCAAAAGTTGAAGATGTGGCTGTGCTTGCTGTAAAAATAAACTTTTCCACATCTTGACCGACGAATGAATTAGTGGGGTCGGCTATGACATATAAACTATTTCCAACAAAGTTTTTTGACGCTGCTCGAGCAGCATAAAGACCCCACCAAACTTCAGAAATTACTCCACCCTGAGTAATTTTCCATATAGGAACATAAGCTTGGTTTACGGCATTGATTAAAAAATACATATCCCCATCTGGACTTCTGCTTAAAAAGACTCCGGTTTCTTCAAACCACGGGGCTGAAAAAGTAGTTATTGCGCCAACAGAATTGCGCCGCTTAAATGAATCTGCAGCAGTACCCCAAACATTATCGTAAATATCGCAACAAATATATGCAGAAAAACCACTACTTTCTAGTGTAGTAATATTTCCAAGTGAATCTATAGAACGAAGACCGCCACCGAAATCGGCAGCATATAAAAGTCCAGTTGAATCAAAAGTTATAGATATTATGTTAGGAGTGAGCCCAGTAACAAAAATAGAGTCAACTCCAGATTGGGTCACTTTAACAATTTTTGTCGCAAAAGAACAGTATAAATCTCCAGTAATCGGATGTATGTCGACACTTGAGACCCATTCCGAATAAAGCATATAAAGATAAGAAACAACGCTTGAATTACCAGAGCTGTCCATTTTACAAAGCAAAGGATCTCCCAACTGACCGTATGTCGCATAGTAAAAATTCCCAGCAGAATCTGAGCATCCACCAATTTCTGGACGAGGAGTAAGTTGAGTAGCCACTCGCGTATTTGCTGGTAAAGAATTAAACCAGATGTTTTCTATTGTTGGAGTTCCTGATATTACTCCAGTAACTGGATTGATACTTAATCCATCGGGAAGAGGAGAAGCACCAAATGTCTGCGGAGATTTAGACGCTGTAATTGTGTAGGGAGTCATCGAGCGTCCGCGAGTCAAAGTAACAGGAGAAAGAGAACTGGTTATTACGGGTCGTTGTAGCAGTCTAAAATACAAATCGCGATATCCGGTGCCAATGGAATTAGTTGCGCTCATCCTGCTAATTACGTCAATCTCAGGTGTATTAGTACCGGAAGTATACGTTCCAGAAATAACTCCGGTAGACGTATTGACGGTAAATCCAGTCGGTAGGCCAGTTACATTATAGGAAGTTACTGGTTGCGCGGCAACGGCTGTTATCTGATAAGAAAATGGAATCGTGGTTTCTTGAATCACATCATCGGTACTTGTTATGTAGGGGACCGCTGGTGCATTGACTGTTAAATCAAGAACAGCTGCGCCTACTCCCCCATCATTTTTGGCCAAAACTGAAATGGCGAATCGGCCAACTTGTGCCGGAGTTCCAGAAATTGTTCCATCCTCGTTGAGATAACTAAGGCCAGTGGGAAGATTAACCACCATAAACTTATTGGAGTTTGGTGCGTTTGGAGTTCTGGAATACGAATCTCCGGCAACAACTGTGTCGTAGGTTATGTTCATGGGTTTACAGATGGGGGTAAGGGAGTGCCCATGGTAGCTCCAATATAATACTTGTATTTAAATCCGGCTGAAAGATTATTTGTAATTGTAGGCACCGTAAAAATACCTTCACCCCATGGGCTTAAATCATATGAAAATCCTGGAACTCCCCACGGAAATACAACAGCTTGTTCATTAGGTACAACAATAATATCGCCTCTTTTTAATGTTGAAAATTCATTCCAATCCGCATCTTTATAAAGTCTCAATGCAGGAGTGTTAAAATTAATCGTTTGAAACGCAGAAAAAATTTGAATATTAACACCTTTTGTTGCGGTCCCAAAAGCATTTGTAGCGCTAACAACAATAGTTGTTATTCCAGCTTGTGTTGGAGTTCCTGAAATTACTCCGGTAGAAGTATTCAAAGTCAAACCCGGAGGAAGACTATCTACTCCATACGAAGAAGCTGGGGATGGGTTTACAACAATTGCATAGGAAAAAGATTGTCCAATTGTTCCAACAGAATAATTTTCACTCACAATAGTTGGGGCTTCTTGAGAAACCATATTAGAATTTTTAGTCGAACCCAGTGAAGTAACACCATAATCAACATTAGTTTCAATTAAAAAAGTTTCATCTTGCTCTCCAGTATTTGAAAATTTGTATATATTCCGAAGATGCCATGGATTATTTGACTCTGAAACTAAACACACGGATATAAAGACGTCCCCTGAAATTGTTGGATTAATCATATCATAATAATACTGTTCATTTAAATTTCCCCAAGGAAGATTAAAGGTAGTATCAATTGACCCATCTTTATTTAACCTATAAAGCAAACTGCCAGCCCCTTCTCCGGTACTAGTAATCAATCTTCCGGTAACGTAAATTTTATTGTCGGGTGCTTCTACTAAATAATTAACATAAGTAAATTTAAGGGGGCAAGAAAAAGACGTATCTTTAGTTCCATCTGACAACAATCTTACAATATTTCCAGATGGAATGGGAGCAAGAAGAGGAGATGAAGGTATTTTTGTTCTAAATACAAGAATGTTTCCTGAACCCAAAACTAAAATTTTATTATAACTAGCTCCATTTGGACCAAACGCATTAGAAATTACTTGACCTCTCGGTAAGCCGGCATCATCTGGTATAGAAGGATCGGCGACAAATGTAGAATCAAATGTGCCATCTGAATTTAATCTACAAATGCCCATTGGATTATTTATAAATGTATCTGAAATATCTTGCCCAGGGTTTTCTGGATCAGGAATTGCGTGTAAATTAAAATCACCGTTCACTAATATTTTATTGTCTTTTTGAACTGAGATATCACAAAGTCTTGCAATATAAGACACATAATTTTGTATGCCGGTTGCCATCAAAATAATAGTACTTCCCTGGGTATTGAATTGTTTGTACACAGTACCGTCTTCGTTAAGAATCACCATTAAAGCGTAGGGGTTTCTAGTCTGATAAATAATAAGTTTTCGATCGGGTCGTAAACACAATTTTATAGTGGGAGCCATTTTTTCAGGGGGAGTAATTTCTCCGGAATAATACTGAAAGGGTGGAATGTTGAATGGCGCAAATGAATTATCAATTGCCCCAGAAAAATCTAAACGAATTACTTGAGCATCTTTTACGGCATAAAACTTATCATTTCCAGCGTAAATTATGTAGCCATAAACACCGGGAGGGGCATTAAAAGTACCATCTATAGCTCCCGTAGCACTTGCATGCCTAGTAAAAGCAGTAGCTTGCCCATAACTACTTGGGCTAGAAGAAGTCGGTAACAACAATTTATAGCTGGAGCTTGTGGCTGGAGGAGGTGTTGGGGGAAGAGGAGGAACTGGAACCTCTTGGGGGTCGGGAGTGTGAATCCAAATTTTGTCAGAATCTTGATCAAAAGGACGAGATGAACTCGGGCCTGTAAATATTGGATCGACTCCAGCTCGTCCATCTACTTCCCCATTAACAGCGAGATAATCAACTAATTCCTGAACCGTTCTAGGATAATTCTGAGAAACAGCGGGGGTAAAAGAAATAGAATACTCACTCATTTAACATTCCCCCAAATCGCTAATATCCTTGCGAGAAGCATGAAGTCTAAAGAAACCTAGTTTGGCCATGCCTTCCCAATAAAGTTTTCCCTGAAACATGTATCCAAAATTAGAGAGTCGTTTAGATGAGTCAACTGGAATTGATTCTGGTTTAACAGTTCTAGTTATTTTAAAAGAAGAACCTAAGTCTGGAGGAGACTGAGTTGTCAGTACAGGGGTCGATTGATTGTTAGGGATTTCTTGGCTTTGAAAAGGATAAAAAATATTTAAAAAATCTGGACTATATTCAAGGGTCCAGGTCACATTTTCAAATACATCAGTAAAACCAACATCCGCCCGCATCAAAGATTTAATATCAAACGGAGTCCCAAAAGAAAAACTTTTTGTTTCCAAAACACATTTAATTGGGGAAGTCACAGTGTCCAAATTTCTTGCTGGTTTTAAATTGTCCGCATAGTCGTCTAAAGTAATCTCATATAGACAATTTTTTCCATCGGAGTCGCAAGTTAACGCAAAACAACGCCGTCTGTTTCCAAACGTTCCTTCTACTAGTTTGCAAATTTGCAAACCATTCCACTCTCCGTCGAACACAGGTACCGGAGAATTTATTACGGATCCAGCATTAAAATCTTTACTTATTAATTTTGTAAACACGGTATTGAATCGACCTGTATAATTTCCTTGCGCGTTAGTTGCCCGTTGAATTTTAGGAGCAGCTCCAAGAATATATCTGCTATCAAACAACACACCAGGAGCATATGTAAGCCAACGCTCGGTATCATAAGTAATGACACGACTAGCCTCCAAACTATCCGAAAGACTAACAACTCCTCTAGCATTTACCGTTTGAGCTAAAGAACGAATTCCCTCTAGGGATCTAAAGTATACATCTTTATCCGTTAAAATAATTGATTCTTGGTTTTCTGATCCGCGACCAATAAATATCTTTCTTTGCATACCGATTGTATTCTGCCATGTGGTACGATCGTAGTTTGTAGCTTTAATTGCGTAAATGGAATTTTTTGTAAATACAATCAAATCGCCTTGACCTACAGAATTATCTTGGCCGGGTAGAAACACCAATCCAGTAATGTTGTCATTAAAATAAAAACTTCCGCCACCAGTAAAATAGATTGTTTCAGAAAATTTAACTTCGGCGTCTTTGCTTGACCCAACCAAGTCTCCCGCAAAAAGATTGTTGTTGTTGGCAACCCACAATCTTCCATTTCCATAGGCCATTACCTGTCCGACTGGAATGGCAATATCCTCCTGAACAACTCCTGGAGAATAAAAATTTAATGTTGTAACAATTGTTTTGGTTGCGACTTTACTTAGAGTAATAGTGCTGTTTGCAATGTCAAAACTAGAAATTTTTGTTCCCGGTTGAATTGCCCCGGAAGCAGAAGTTACCAACATGCCAGGTTGTAGATTAACCACACTTGGTGCGGCTACGACAGCGTTATTGGCTCCGAGAACGCACTCATCAATACTTGCGGCCGGGTCAAGATATTGCTTGATTCCTTCTGATCGATAAGATTTTGAACCATCATAAACTATAGCGGATGAAAGACCGTCTTGAGCCACAAGGAATGCATTGGCTTGAACAATACACACTTTTTGTGAAACATAAGGATTAGGTTCATCTGGTGGAGAAATATCTCTAGCTTCTAAATTAGAATTTAAAGGAGACAAATCGTACAATTTTCCGTTAATCATCCCAATTAAATCTTGAGTATCTCTCAAACGATTATCGAAATAACAAGCTCCCTGAATCACTCCCGAAGGAAGCAATTTAACGAATCTAAACCCGGGTCTTGTATTTGGAAAACCGTCTCGAACAACAATATTTTCCGCCCAAGAATATTGATTATCGGCGATCAAGGCGGGATCAACGGCGGAATTGGCTCCGCCCAGAAAGGAACCCATTCCCTCTGTCAGCCTATTTTGATCTGAGATCATTAGGCTGCCGCCGTGTACGTATTTACAACAATCTTTAAGTTAACATTGGCTCCAGGAAACTCATTGTTAGTATAATTTTGAAAAAATAGATTGACAGTATTTGCGGCAGAAACAACAGCAGATACTGAAACAGAATCCTCAAAATTTGTAACAGGATCAAGTGCGTAACCAACTGTTACAACGTCACCCAAGGCGGCTCCCGTGCATGTAGATGATACTCGCTGACACGCTCCAACTGTCCCGGCTAAAGTTACTGTAACAACTTTATTAAAAAACAGGGACTTCGTTAATTCAGATTTTGAACTCTGTGCGGGAGATCCAACTTGCAACCTAGAAGCTTTAACGACCCCATAAGAAATTAAAAAATCTCCAGTAGCTTCTATCCCCCCACCAACAACAAGTGTTTGAGTTCCTCCTGAAGGGCTTACACCAATACCAACTCGATTAATATCCGCATCCGCCCAAATAATAGGAAACCCTGTAGATCCGGAAACTCTAAAAACAGGATTGTAAGAAACGTAACCTTGATTTACATCTAAAGAAGCAAAATTACTCGAAAGTTCTGGAGCTTTTGCCGAAGGATTAACAATACGATTAGATGAAACTACTTCCGTAGGATCTATTTGATCTATTTGAGTTAACTTTAATACAACGGAAATTGTGCTCGGAACTTCCATTACTTCATAATACCCTGCCTGAGAAATGTAAACAGTTTGTCCAAGAGCCATCCATAAAGAATTGGAAACGGAAACAGTAACATTAGATAAAACATTCGGTTGGGTAAAATTAAAAGTAGTTCGGGTAAAAGAATTAACTCCGTTCGTACCGTTTGTTCCGTTAATCCCACCAAATCCCTGAGGTCCTTGGGGTCCGGCTTCTCCAATAACAAGTGTATTACAATCGCAGCTCATTTAGTCCTCCTTATGCAGTTTTGATGATTGCTACTTTAAAGTTGTAAGCAGCCCCGGGGGTAATTGTTCCGGATGTAGGATTGTGAGCCCTGACAGTTACCGTATTGGAGGCCGACACAAAAGCTTCAAAAATAAGTTTTCCGTTAGTAGCTCCACGACCAGCCGTATCTAAGCAGGTGACAAAAACAACATCAGTGGTGGCTGCACCAGTAAGTGTAATTGTTAAATCTACAAACCCTCCTGCGGTGATAGAACCGAAAGAAAGTGATGTAGAAGCACTAATCAAAGCAATCGGCAACGTTCCAGTTGCATTTGGAAGGGTGATTGTCTTGTTGCTTCCGCTTGCCGATCCATTCAAAGTTGTCCTTATTCCAGTTACACCAAGCTGAATTGAGCCAGTTCCACGAGTGTCGATTGCGCCTCCACCATTTGATGTATTGATTGAGCCGCCAGCGCCAGAATCCCCGCCAGACATATTTAGGGTTCCCCCAGCTACATTCCCGCCAATGTCTTCTCCTCCGCCTGTGCTAATAATGCTTCCTCCATTCCCATAATTGCCACCACTTAGATTTATTGACCCGCCACTACACTCTTCTGATGCGCTTAAAATAACTGAACCGCCAGAGTTATCAGAATTCCCAATGCTGATTATGTTTCCACCATATGAGCTGAGATTGATGCTTCCACCCCACTTTTTAGAAATAAACGATCCACCAGCCCTCCCTGTTGTGACTGGTAATTGTTCATCCCCGCTAATATCAATTATACCACCAGCGCCAAGTATCTCTCCGTTAGTTTTAATATAACCACCAGAAACTAGATTGCCTCCATCATCACGGCCTCCAGAAGTATTAATTAAACCACCGCCATTTGAGGTGTTGATTGAGCCGCCAAATGAATCTTCTCCACTACCTCCAGATGTGTTTATGTTTCCGCCAGAAGTGCTGGAATTACCTCCTCCAGACATGTTAAGTGTTCCGCCGCTTGCCCCACTGCCTACTCCTGCGGTTGCAATAATGCTTCCGCCATTATTTCCGTCTTCATTCGCCCCTGCCGACAAGTTAATAGAACCACCAAGTCCGCTAACCCCGTTAGAAGTGTTAATTGAACCACCATTTGGCAATAATAAAGGGTTTGTAAAAATGGCAGCCGTAACTTCAGTAACAGCTTCGGCAACAAGACTAGCCGGCGGAGGAGTGGTATTAGCCCCAGCTGTTCCGCAATCGCAATCGCGGGCGTAGTTGTCGGGGTTGGGGAAACTCATCGCAAGTATTATGGCAACTGGTTTTTAAGAGTCAAGATTCTTGGCCCTTAGGGCCGTATATTTTTAACGTATCCGGTTGGCCGTTCTTACAAACGTTTAAAGTGTATACATCGGCGTCAATACCTTGTTTGGCTTCTTCTTCTTTCACATTCCCAAACAATATATTTTTATCTCTCGAACTAAAGTCAATGTTAGACAAACTCATTTGTGTAATTCCTCCTTTAACACATTCCAATTATCACGCCATTTACTGTTAGGTTCAATATAAATCGATTGGGTTTTTGGAACTTTCTCGCGGGGTAAAATAAACATAGCGTCAAGACCGGTATGGAAAAATATAAAACAATCACAATCTGCCTTGGAGTAATTTTGCTTACGCATGTGACCAAAGCCGGGGCCTTTGATGGCGAAGAACTTAAGCTTGCTTCTACGGTAATCTTCATTACCGGCTGTACATTTTACTTGTACCCGGTTCATATTGCCTTTCCAGTCTGTAACCAAATCATACCCGTCGTCATAAACGGGCATGCTGACCAAAAAGCCTTGCTCAAGCAATTTAGCTGTAACCTTTTGAACTCCTATTGCTCCTAGTTTAACACTCATAACCACCTCCTGGCCAGTATTGTAACAAGAGGTCGACGCTTGCGATAGACCCCATCCCCCTCTCTACTGCCATTGTCATTGGTATTCCCCTCGATGGTAACCGCCATAGTTCCTTCTAATCGCTCTATAAGCCCCGTGTGAGCGACTCTTTTAAGACTATCAAAGTATACCCCAAAAGCATCGGAAGGCGCCGGCAACTGGCCCTGGCCGCGATTCCAGGTGGGTTTAACCACAAAGTCTGGGCTCCAGGCCGATCTTGGGTAAGGATTGTCTTTTTTTCCAAAAGCTTCGTCCCCCACATAAACTACCCAAGCGGCGCACCACGGCGAACCAGTACCCTCCAAGCCAACAGTTTTTAAAATCTTGTCCACCAAGGGCCCGGAGTTTCCGTGTTCTTCCTTCCATCCAATGGTTCCTCGAGCGACTTCCACAACTCGTTCCACTCTTTCTGCTCGCGTCTGTACGATTCCCGGAGCAACTCTGGCTCCGGAACAAAGCACAGGTAAAGACGCCAAAACAGCCGCATACATTACCTGCATAAAAATGCGAAAGCCAGAACAAGGCCAAGAAACATGGTCACAAGCAAGATGGATCTGTGTTGGGGATACATTTCGCGCCAATCGTCCAACAAAGTTTCATTATCCACGTAATCGTCCAAGAATTTAAATTCAATAGTGATTATTAGCCAGGCTAATGACACGGCAAAAAACAATTTAACTCCGGCCAACAACACAACATGAAGGGCTCCCATATCGACAACCCCGGCCCCGGGATCAATGTTTTGTAGAATTGGCCCAAGAGCAAGGAATAAGGCTATGGAGCAGACCAAAGCTCCAAGACCCTGGAGGTTATCCTTAAGCCACTTTTTCACTTAAAACAGTTTAAGAAATGGAAAGAAATTACGCAAGGCCAAAAATGCGGGCAGTAAGAGCATGCTCCCAAAAGCAATAAGTCGCCATTTCCAAAGCATCCCAACTGCTTTGCTGTACTTAGCCTCAAGATATTCCAGACGAGCGGCCATCTCGGAACGATCTTTAAAGTTTTTATCGACTTGGGATTGAAGCTTTAGGATCTGGTCTTTGGTATTGTCGAGCTCATCGGCTACAGGTTTACAGGCTGGAATCGAACGGGCAATGGATTGTGCCTTTAGGATTGATTGAGTCGTTGCTTCGAGGGTTAGGGAACCGGAAGATGTCGTGCGGGTGGAGGCGCAGGACGACAAAATAATGCAAAACAAAAGTGAGTTAATAAATCGCATATTTAGTATTTAGATAAGCTTCAATTTGCTGGCGTTCTGTGCTTGTAACAGCACGATTATACATTATGATTTCGGCTATTTGTCCGTAGAAATATTCTGCCGCATTAAAAGACTGGTTGTATCCACCAATTTGAAAGACTCCTGTGCTTGTTTCGATGTTTCCACCAATCAAAAAGTTATTTGAAAAATTACCATTGGAATAAACATTTTGAGTTGTTCCATTGTAAGTCATTGAAAGTATTTTTGGTATTGAGTCTTGAATATTTATGCCTGTTCGATAATCGGACCAAAGTCCAACATTTTGAGAAAACGAAACATTCCCACCATTAGTTGCAACCAATCCATACATTGCTTGATTTGCCGGCGCTCCAACATTGGCATTCTTTATGTAAACAACGTTATTTCCAGTACCTTGCCCAAGATACTTGAGGACGATAAATGAAGACATCTTGAAAAAGTCCAAAGTATTTGCATTTGCAATTTGCATTATTTGCTGTTGACCATTAAATTGAATAGCTGGTTTTCCGTTTAGGAAGGAAGAAACAAATGTTGGTTGTTGCCCTGTATTCGCAACCGCATTATTATCATTCCCGCTTTGGTCTGCCCATGCTGTTACATTTGAGCCGGAAAACGTAACGCCGGTATCAGCCTTGAGCCAAAGTTGGGGCAAGAACATATTATTGATATTCGGGAGTGATATCGCATATTTATTCGCCAGATAAGCTTCAATTTGCTGCCGTTCTGTGTTGGTAATAGCCCGATTATAAAGCATAACTTCAGCTATATCGCATCGGCTAAAAAAAGAACTGGTAGTAATATTTGGAGTATACTCACAACCAAGTGTAAATTTTCCAGAATTTAATGTCGATGAATTCCAAGCAGAAGTAGGCGTTAAAGTACCAAATAAACTTCCGTTTAAATAATGAGATACCGTGTTCCCGTCGCTTACCAACACGGATAAACCAACGATACTTTCTCCCATGGGATACGATTCAATATCTGAGCTTCCAGTATAAGATTTTCCAATAAAACCAGAAAAATTAGCCGTTGGATTGTTGTATGCCCCATAGGATAACCCAACGTCATAAGCAGTTTGATTTGAGGCAGAAACAAAATATCTGGCGCAATCTTGTACAATAGCAGTACTTCCGGAAGCTTTTGAGACCCCAATCATTGTAAATGGATAATTATAATTAAAAGGATAAACGGTTGGACTAATAAAAGAAGAAGTTCCGTCAAATCTTAAAATCCGTTTTCCATTTAAAGCGCCGTCAATTGCTTGTACGGTCCCAACTAACGGAAGGGTTCGGAAAGAATTTAGCGTGGTATCTTCCACATTTATTACATTGGGACCAGCAACACTAATAACAGATTCAGGAGCAATTCTATATAACGGTTGAAAAAAATTATTGGCTCGTGGTATTTTATTTTTAAAAGAAACGTTTACGTTTGATAAATCAAAAGAAGTGCAAGCATTTGCAATTGAATAAACACATAAAGTATCAAATGAAAAAGTGGAGGGAGAATTGTCCGTCCAAGAAAGTGTGGTTCCAGATCCCGAGGTAGACCCGCCCGATATTGAACTTGTGTAAAGAAGAGCTCCTGAAGGGGCTGAAACACTACCGGGTAATCTTTTTATTGTTAAAGTTATTAGATAAGTCGTATCTGTGGTTAATCCAGAAAAAGTTGAAGCTGCGTTTTCAGTATATACTGCCGTAGTTGTTGAGATTAATCTTGGATCTGTAGTTGTGGTTCTCGTATGTATTCTATGATTATTACTGGCAGCAGATGAAATTGCTGACATATACCCTCTATAACCAGGACCTACCCCAGTTCCGCCATAGATAGCATTACTTAAACTCAGATTGTCGGCATTTACATAAGTTAAGGGATTAGTATTTGTGGAACTATCAAATAAACCAAAACGTATGGCATTTGTAGTCGATAATGTTGTTTGCGGGGAAACAAGGCTAAGATTAAAAGTTACTGTAAGTTCTTCATCAACCAGTATTGTTCTTAAAAATGGATGGATTCTTGTCCAACCACTCGCATCCTGCGTTCCGGAAGGAGTAAATAAAAAGTTTGGAGGATAACCTGGATTCCCGGGGTTACCAGTTCTTTGAAAAAGACCGTGTCCATAAATTCCTCCATAAACAACAGCTCCTATCGGATAACCAACACCATTGTCGTAAGTTGGATATTGTTCCGCATTACAATCAAAATAACCAACTATGTGACGACCGCTAGCTCCAATCGCCTGTCTAAATAACCCATTTCCGTAAGTTACAGATGAACTTGCCCCAGAAGAAAAAAATTGTCTATTTACAAAACTAAACCCAGAATTTGGGTACGCAATAAAACTATCTTGATATAAATTTAGTGTACCAAAAACTGGGGTTGAGCTTACATTACTTGTAAGATTAATGCCTAGACCTAGCTTAGGCATATAAATTAACCAGCCTTATATGCGATAACTTTTCCAGACGTCAAAGTAAAAGAAGTAAACGGGCCATAAATAATGGTTCCGGCTGTCAAAGTTATGCCAGCCAAACCTCCGACAGTAGAGCTAAGAGCAGACAAAGCAGAAAATTGAGCATCAGCCAAAATTTGAATAGCCGCAAAATTTCCGGGTGTGGCCGTGGTATCTCCCACATAAACAAACCCACGCTGGCCGAGTGAAACTAAAGAAGCGTCAGTTTCTTGAGTTACAGAGGGAGCGAGATTTTCGTCAAAAAAAGTTGGCATATGGTTCTCCTATTGTGTGGTCTTATTTTTATTTGTCAACTATGTTTGCCAAAAATCTTTGACCAAAAGAATTCGGCAAAAGTCGAAATCATAAAGGTTATAACTGCCACGACTCCATACCCCATGTGAATATGTTTCTCTACTTTACAGATTCGATTCTCGTGCTTATCGCGATCCTCAAGCAAAGAATCAAGCTTCTCGTCCATGCGAGCAGTCCGCTCAAGAAGAGTAATTAGATGATCATTTTCCATAACTAAATATCTTATCTAAAGTTGGGAATACCCGTGACTTCATCTTACTTGCACTATAGCCTTTTACATTAAGCAAAGGCAAGAATATCTCAAAACAAAGTTCAAAGGATTCTCGTTCGAAACAAGCTTTTGGTCTGCCTGGCTCGTACCCGGCTTCCATATCCTGGAGATCGTTCCAGGCTTGTCTTACGACAGCCAGGATAAGCTTGTCCACGGCATTAGGCCATTCCGGGCTGAGCCATGCCTTTTTCAACGGCATCAACCATGCCCATTTCAACTTCAGGTTTCCCAGAAGATTGTTCGGCAGCTTTTTCTTTTTTGCCCTCAGAAGCAGATTCGTCAACTTCTGAACCCTCAACTGCCGTTACGTACATGGTATTGCCCTTAAAATAACCACTGGCCATGAAATCAAACAAATCTCCTTCTTTCACACCTTCCGGAGGTGTAAAGCCTTTGGGTACGGGGAAAGAGATATTTTTCATAAAATAGAGTTTGTAAAAGAGTATGATCCCCCGGGGGATAGAACCCCGGGGGACCAATTAGTTATTAGTTATTAGTTAAGTGCGTTCAGGTTCCGAAGCAACGCGATGACGGTATTCAACTTGCCGACAATCGTTGCAATGTCATTAGCAGAATAAGCACTGTTAGTGACTGTTGACGTGACGCTAGGTGTACCGGCGTTGGTGAGAACAATCGGACTAATAGTCGAGACTGTGTCACCAGACGCTCCCCCAGTGGAGGAACCAATTGTTGCCAGGGTGCTGCCTACCGTGCCCCATTCGGGGCCGTTATTCACGGCACCACGAATTTGGGCGGCCAGGACGTTATCCTGAGTACGCGTTTGAAGAGGATTGCTCATATTAGAGTTATCCTTTCTTCAATTAGCTAACGTAGTCAAGGCTGATGGTAGGCCGTGTGTGCAGAACGACATAGCCGTACTGCGGGAACACGGGCCGAGCACCGCTGGCCACAACACCGCGGAAATACCCGACATTTCCGTCCGGATTGGTTTGACGATCCAAGATGTTAACCCATTTGAACTCACCACGGTAGTTCTGGGGGTTGAAGCCCATCTTGCTGTCAACCGACATCGGAGTAGGCACCACGGAACGATATACATCTTGGTGGAAGATGTAGCTGATTTCGTAGGATGCCGTCTCGTATGCGGGGTTAATGTTGTATGCCGTACCCTTGGTCGTGGTCTCCTTACGGAAAGGATAAACACGAATCAAGTTCTGCGGAGACGAATTATACGTCATAAACCGCGGAGGATACGGGTCAATTGCGTGATAGAAGCCACCGTAAGAACGCTCAATACCAAGGGGAGTGAGCAATTCATTTGGCTTGGCATACCGGTAATCCTGACGGATGTCGGCATTCAAGCGAATGATGTTCTCGCTGGTTTCAGCACCGCAGATCAACATGAACACCGGGGCTCCGTTTTCACGGCCCATGGCGTTAGTACCCGCGCCGTCGCGGATGAGTTTCATGTAGAGCCGTTTCAGGATGCCCTGAGTCAGCTGGCTCTGCGGCAGATTCGCCGAAGTGATCGTTCCCGAGGCGGCAGTAGCAACTCCGCTGACCACAGCGGTGTAAACAACTTTCGCATCACCAGTGCTGGCGGTTGTGGAGGCCACAATACCGTTAGCAGTGGTGCTGGGGTAAACGAGGTTTCCTTCATTGGCAACAGTTTTGGTAAACAAGTTGCGATACCGGTCCTGCCAAACCAAGGAGGTCGACTCAGTGAGGACATCCATGATGTTGGAGAGCTGTTCCCGGCGTTTCACTGCGAAGCGCAAATCTTCCAGCGAGATGTCGGGGGAATCAACCGAGGCCCATTCCAAGCTATACTGACGGAGTTTCTGCCCGAAGGTAACTCCGCTCAATGCTGCTGGCAGAACGTTTCCGGTCGAAGAACTGGATGATACGGGCAACCCATCGCCAGCTGTGCTGACAGCCTGCGTAAAAGGGTTAAAGCCTTGGTAATCTTGGGATACCTGATTGGATCCCAAAGTTCTCCACCCGGTTCCTGCGTCGGCCCTAATGTCATTGGTTGAATAACCAACGGTAGTATCAGCTGCGGTAGCCAACACGCTGGAGGGGTAGAAACGTTCGAAGGTGACCGAACTGATCACATCGCCCATCTCCTCGGGGAAGGTTTCTTGCTTGGTCAGTTTGAGCCAAGCGGAGGTGTCGATCGTCCGGCGATAAATTTCCGGTCCGATACGACCCGCTTCTTTTACAAGAAGCTGTTGAATCGAGTACGTAGTAGACATATTAGTAGTTATTTCCTTTCAACCTTCCCCCTGCTCGCGCAAAGGGTAGGTTATGATTTATGATGATTACGCCAGCCTCTATCGAGGCTATCCGCTTTCACCACTTTTCAAAACTTTTCCCTGGCGGCATCCCAGAGCTTTTAATGCCCGAATTCTGCTAGACCGTCTCAATCTTTATAGGTCTTGTCTGGTAAGGATCTCAATCTTTATACCTGTACCGGACTAGTTAAAAGTATCAACCGGATAGAACGTGTCAATACTTTAATCAAAATTATTTTAAGCCGCGCTCCAAGGCATCTAAAAACCCTAAATCAGCGGGTACGTCTACTGCTGATTCCTTCGATCCGCCAGAAGAAGGTAGGCTAGATCTAAGATCTTTAGCCAGCTGTTCCAGTTCAGAGATGCGAGACTGCGTTTTACTTACATAATCCTGGAATACGTTCATTACCACTGGCATAGCAGCAGCATTAAACGTCAATCTAGCTTTTGAGCGGGCATCGAGTTCGGTATTTTCAATGTCCAAAGCCTGCTTTTGAATGCTTTGAATCGTGTTATTCCACTGCTCATTTCCCTCAATAGGGCGTAAAAGAGCATTTTCTTTCTGCATATTCTCCCACTCACTTTGATAAGCGGTCTGGATTTCGGCTTGTGTTCTCTTCTGAAACGCTTCTTGTTGTTGTTTTTCCTCAGATTGAATCAACTGCAAAACGGTATTAACGTCTTTAGTTAGAATATCCCTACGAGCAAATACTTTGTGAAGTTCTTCAGCCTTGTTTCTAACGGCAAGAGAATCAACGGGGTCAAAAGCACTAGTTGCCTCTTTAAGTAACGCCCTACGTTTAGCTGGATCGGATTCGGCCATAGCCACATAAAGATTGCGGGGATCAATATTTTCATAAAGAGCGGCAATGTCAGCCACTTCTTTTTGTAGACTTGTCAAAGGCTCGGTAACAGCTTGCTTGTATTCGCGGGTTGACTCAAGTCTTGAAAACTTTAACTCGTTCTCATACTCGTCTCGTTCCGACTTAAGAGCATCTAGCTGGCTCTGCAAGCTAACTTGTTCAACAGAAGTGTTGGAGGTATCCGACATCTTTGTCTCAAGATCTTTAAGTTTTGCTCTGGCGTCACGCAAATCTTTAGTAAGGCGAGCCCAAGCTGTTTGAGCTTCAGGTTTTAGATTTTCAGGCGTTTTAATGTCCAGGTCTAAATCCAAATCCTTCTTGGAATCGGTCAAGCTCTCTTCTTTTCCGGTAAAGCGTTTTGTAAGGATATCAAGGGGGTTGGTTTTTTCTGACGCATCACTTTTGGGATTAACAATCGGTTCTGAAGATTTTGTTACTTCAGGAGTAGAGATAGTAGTAGTCGGCGTTGTTGAAACCGATGGTGTTTCTGTTGCTTTATTAATAGAGTCAAATCCTGCATCTACTGCGTCGGCAAGAGATACAAAATCATTTCCCGAAGATGCTGGGGCTTGGGGTGTTGCTGTTGTTTCGCTCATTGGTTTTTTTCCTTATTAGTTTATGGTTTCTGTTTTGGTTTCCCAAGGCTCTGGTAATTCGTCCTTCTGGACAAAGTCTTCTGACAAAGAACTTAATACACGTACAGCTTCAAAATACCCTTCTCGTCGCGCATTTAAAGTTGCGTTCCAATCAATAAAATCTACTCCTGCCGGAGGCATAGTTGGAATAGGCATTCCCAAACTCATAAGAACTTCTTTCAAAGCTTCGCCAGCTTCTGAGTGGCAAAACGTTTTCCAGGCAATTTTAAAGTCGTCTCGTTTATTCCAATCTTTTAATGTCATGCTTTTGGTGCGGTGTTAGTTTTCAACGCAGCACTTAAACTAGCCGCCGCTTGAGCATCTTGTAAAGCTAATTTTTGTTTCATTTCAGCTTCTTGAAATTTAGCGTCCAGCATCGCTTTCTCTTGTTTCAGCTGCATGTCGAGCTGATGTTCTTGCATTTTCATCTGCATCTGAGGACTTATGGGCTGAACTTGGCCCTGTTCTAAAGCGGCTTGCTGTTGTTCTTCATTGGCTTTTCGAATATCTTCTTCAACATCGCGCTGCAAATTCACAACTGCTTCTCGCATCAAATTCATCGCCATCTTAATCTGACCAAGTTCAGCTTGCTTCGTCTGGTCTTGAGCAATCCTGATAAAATGATCATTAACGTGCTGGAACATTATCGATAGGTAAGCAAGGGTTTGTTGTTTATCTTCCACTTGTTTGTTCTGTACTGCCTGAACAATAGGACCGCTGTCGCCAAGGTGAACCGCTAAATGAATGGAATGGTTTTCGCTAGGTAGAACGCTCATCTGCTTGCCTTCCTGCATGGCGGCATTTTCTAACTGAGCAATCTTGGCGTCAGCAGGAATACGATTCTTAACGTTAGGATTAGGTAGATAACGATCGACCTGATCGTAACCAACTCGGGCGGCAATCCTGTCGCGAATAGCATTGACTTGACCAACTTCATCAAATCGAGGGAGCATGCCCATAAACTCATTAAAGGCAGTAATACGAGCTGCGGGAGAACCTAGCCCGACTGATTTAACGGGCTCTACGCTGTACACAGCTTTTACTGCTTCCCAAGGAACAGATCTTTCTTCTAAGCGTCTCCGAAACAACATTGCTTCTGCCGCCCCATCTTCTCCTTCAATCCAAGTATCTCGTTGTAATCTCCGAAACTGTTCCCGAAGTAATCTACCCCAAGGAACATAAAACAAATTCATTGAGTTTGTCGTAAGAATACTTTCGTTCGCTACCTGGGCTTCAACTTCTGTGGCAGTCCTTGGATTGCCGGAAGGGCCATTCATTTGAGTCCTATAAGATCCAGTATTGCTTTGGCGAACCATCGCCATTTCGTTAATTAAAGGTTGAACATTCGCCGCAAGATTTGGATATTGAGTTTGAACGATATTGAGACCGGGGGGCAAGAACGAAAGCGGACCAGAATACGCCATTGACATTCGGGAAACATCTTCCCCGCTCTGCGGTTGGAGAAGTACAGAAGTTTGCAACATAGCTCCATCTGCCATGGCGCAACGCAAACGATTAGTCATCTGAATATGCGGGAAAATCTTATAACCTAGTCCGCGGATAGAGTGATAAGTGCCATTACCAATGCCATATGTAAAAATATGAAAAGCTTCTGAAGCGGTCTTAAAACGGTTCAGCTTCTTAAATAAAAAATCTCCACTTCCGTCTCTGCGGCCTATCGCATGGGAATAAGAACCATCAAACTCGCGAACATAATAATGGACAACATGAATTTCTTTTGAACGAACATGGGCAAAATAAAGATCATTGTTTTTCATTTGACGCTGTAACTCTTCCCAATTTAATCCTTCGGTTGGGAAGGTTGTAGTAGCGTCTAAAATAGCCTGACGAGCTGCCTCCACATTCCACCCAGCCTGAGCGGCAATTTTGGGGTCTTTGATATACTCGTACAATTCATGAGTTAAATAAATCCTGCGAACGCAAGCAATATCAACTTTACCCTCCGTTGCGGAAGTACCTCGAGGCATAAAGAAATCACCAATGGGGCAGACATTCCACTTCCAGTTTCTTTCGTCCTCAAAAAAAGCAATCCCCAAACCTTGCGAAACAAAATAGTAAGACAACAACTGCTGTTTAAAATAAAAACTATCCCAATCTTTTGTGATAAGACGATTAAATTCTTCTGCAATAATTGATCCGTATTCTTCTCTTTGACTTTCATCGCCAAACTTGGTTCTAATGTTAACCAGGCGATCAACAGAAGTTACAAGATCATTGTATGAAGTTAAGGCTTTTTCAAGATCTGCTCCGGCCTCGCCAAAGTTTAGGTTGGCTCGATAACTCTGTCCAAGGCGTCGTAGAACAGTTGGGTCGTAAGGAGAGGCCCCATCAAACATATCCATGATTCGGGCGCGATCGCGAGCCGACTGTTCGTCAGCCAAATACAATTGCTGGTATAAACCGTGCAGACCCTTCTGATCTGTGATACGCGTTTTTGGCGCTTTACCTTTGCTATTTAGGTTTAACAAGGAATCGTCGTTAGGAGAAGAAATAGGATATTTGGGCTCCACAAGTTTGGCTAGTATGGGGGAATGCTGTGTTCCTGTCAATCAGATTTGAATTAACCCAAGAACGAAGAGTCTGCCACCGCTCGGTCTAGTTTTCTTACTTGGGTTTGCCAGGAGTCCCTCATTTTACCGCCCACAAGAGAACCTGCTTGAATGCCAAGCCTTTGTCTAGCAAGATCAAGCCCTAGAAAAAAAGCATCGGCCAAATCGGGAGACCGTCCAAGACGCAGTTTATAATCTCGTTTTGGCTCAATAGTAACCTTACCTCCGGCTGTAGTAGTGTATTTTCTACCAGTCATTTCTTTAGCTAAGTCGGGGAGTATACCTTTAAGCTGGCCCGACCTCATATATTCAACTCCCGAAAACCACAGTTCGGTAACGCGATTAGTATACTTATCTAAGCCTCGAATGGGATTAGTAATGCTAACGGGCAAAGCGGATGCTTTTTCTCCAAACTTGATTCGTACAATTCTTGGGGACCAAAGCTCAGCCAAGATGTCGCAAAACGGATCGCCTGCTCCAGTAGCGTCTATGGCTAGCCGTTCAGGAGGTACACCGGATTCATTGCATAACCGAATAACTTCTCGGGCAATCTGAAAGTTTCTGGGTTCTGGTTTGGTAACATCTTCTCTTAGGTGATGGAATTTATGCAATGCTACGGCGGGACCAGACTCCTCGCTCTGACCATATTTAATAATGGCGAGAACTGATCTATCTCCTCCATTTGTGAATGCCGGATCAAATCCAGCCAGGAACATAGGAGTATTCGACCATCTCGGTTCTTTGGCGACATCGTACTTTCTAAAATCGGCTTCCGAATAAATGCCCTCTTCAGCCCCAACAGGAGCGGGGAAACTTCTAATGAACCGCCAGAACGACAGAGAGTTTTCTCCTTCATTCTCAATAGCGTACTTTACTTGCTTGGAGGTTAACAAGAATGGCCATTTATCATTGTGCTCAATGTTGGGTGTTTTAAGTCCGTCTAAGTGAACGCATTTCCCCGTCTTAGTATCCCACTCGTCGGCGTCTACAGTTATTGAGTTCCAACCATCTTTCGGTGTAGAGAATATTCCGAATGGGTCGTACTGCGAATTAAAGTTACCAAGAGCGACGCATTGAAACTGAGGATTAGCATTAAGATTGTTAATAGCCTCAAAGACAGAATTAGTAACGTCGGTGGCCTCGTCAATAATTAAGAATACTCTTTTATTCTTTAAACCAATTAGTTTAGCGGTCGCTTCTTTTTCCTTGTCGGGACTGGAGGGAACCAAGGTTATGGAGGATCGATCCGATGCTTCGCCAGATTCCGATACGTCCAGCACAATTTTGCCCATAGAGTCAATTAACTTCCCTGGCAATCCTGGAACCTGCATGTATCGTTCACGTATTGAACCCCACAAACGTTTTCTTGCTTCTCGAACGCTAGTGGTGGTTACCAGCACAAGAGTCTCGTGCGGGGCGCACAACCAATTAACAAGTCCCCACATAGCCATGGTTGAAGTTTTGGCGGAAGATTTGGGGCCGGAAATGGCTAGATAATTGTGTTCACACGCCCGTTCAATCATCCAATCGGCCCAAGGATGCCAATGAAATCCATTTTTGTTTTTAGTTTTATGATAAGGCCACAAAATATTTACCACGTTTTTAAAATGCTGAGCCTTACCCAAACCTCCATCTTCCGGGCGTAACCCCCATTTGAAGGCGAGCAATTCAATGTCGAGATCGTTGGCGCCATCGGGCCAGGATTTTCCATATCGTTCAATAGGCAAGCAAGTAGTCTGGGTATTGGCTTGACAATTGTCAAATCGAGTTCAGCCTAACCGAACGCTTTGGAACACATATGATCAATGAACAGCTGTCAAAAAGGCAAGGTTGGAGAACGTGAGTGGCGTGATGTCCTCAAAGAAAAAGGTTTTGAGGCGCGGCGCGGTCGTCAATTCTCAGGCAGCCCTGAATCGCCGGACGTTATCTCAAACCTCCCTTTTCACTTTGAGGTCAAGCGGGTTGAGGCCCTCAACATTGATAAAGCAATGGAACAGGCCCAACGAGACTGTGGCAAGAGTATGCCAGTTGTGGCCCATAGAAAAAACAAACGCCCGTGGCTTGTTACGATGGTTGCGGAAGATTGGCTTGATTTAGTTCGTGAAAAACATTCAGACGCCTGTCACCCTGCATTCATGGCAGGAGAAATCAAAGAACACTTTACTAGCGGCAATTCGGAACCACTCAGTCGCGCTGGATTGTTCTGATACAGGAACTGGTAAAACCGTAACGGCTTGTTCAGTAGTTAAAGATCTTTCTATTCCGTTTGCAATTGTAGCTCCCAAAATAGTTCTTCCGGCCTGGAAAGAATGGTGTAGCACATTTGGGCTACAGCCGGAGTTTGTGCTGAACTACGAAAAGCTTCGTACAGGTAATACCCCATACATTAAAAAACTTGGTAATAAACAATGGGAGTGGGCTCACAAGGGGCCAGAGTTTCTTTACATATTTGATGAGGTACACAAATGCAAGAGTTACAAGTCACAAAATGGAGCGATGCTTGAGGCCGCAAAATCCAGCAAAGTTTTAATGTTGTCGGCCACAGCTGCGGGAAGTCCTCTGGACATGCGATTTACAGGAAGATTATTGGGGCTGCACAATGGTTTAAACTTCTTCAGTTGGCTCCACAAAAATGGTGTAGTTAAAGCTCCTTGGGGCGGAATGACTTTTCGTGGGGGTAAGCGGGTTCTTACTGACATACACTCAAAAATTTTTCCAGCTAAGGGGGTTCGTATACGAATTAGCGAGCTGGGTGACGCTTTCCCAAGCAATCAAGTCAACGCTCAGACGTTTGATATTTCGCCAAAGATTGGAGAACTATATCAACAGGTAGAGCAAGAAATAGCGGAATTAAAAGACAAAGCAAAAGACGATAGAGATCCAGAGAGCCCGTTGACAAAACGACTTCGCATGAGGCAAGAGATTGAACTTCTTCGGGTGCCGGTAATCGTTGAGATGGCGGAAGAGTTCTTGGCTGAAAATAAAAGCGTGGTTTGTTTTGTAAACTTTAGGCAAACTCTAGAAGCCATAGGGGAACGAACAAAAAAACTAAAACCTTTATACATTCACGGGGGACAATCTTCCAAAGAGAGGGAGGACAATGTTCAGGCATTCCAAGCAAACGCTCATCATTTGCTGTTATGTCAAATAAACGCCGGAGGCGTCGGGGTAAATTTGCATGATCTCCATGGAAGACCTCGTGTCTCTTTGATTAGCCCTACGTATTCGGCGATAGATTTAAAACAAGCTCTCGGTCGAATTCATCGGTCGGGGTCAAAATCTCCAGCGCTTCAGTATATTTTGTTTGCCGCAAATTCCGTTGAGGAAGAAGTAAGTCAATCAGTCAAAAGAAAACTTCGTAATATTGATTTGTTGAATGACGGTGATTTAATCACGCACAATTAGTTGTTGACGATTACGTTTTGGAGGTCACAATCCACGTCACGCTAATGGATACTCAACACGCAAGGTATAGCCCAAGCACTCTTAAAAGCCGGGAACTCTGCCCGGGGTATGAGCCTAAAAAAGATGGGCAAGTTCATATTGTAACCCAACGTGGAACAGCTATGCACTACGCTTGTGAAATGAGCGATTTCCAAAATTTAAATGCGGATGAAACTAAACTTGTGATGAAATGTTTGGATTACATTGAACGCCTTAGAGCGGAGTTGATTCAAGATGCTTGACGTAAAAGAAATTAAACTGGAGGTTTTTGACCAATGGGGTTTTGTGGATCGATTGATGATTCGCGGAAACAAAGCGCATTTGATCGATTACAAATTTGGTTTTAACCCCGTGGATGACGCTGAGCATAACGCTCAGATGTGGGCGTACACGCTGGGTGTATTTGATAAATACGATTACATAACTGAAGTTACAGTTCACATATTGCAACCAAGACTTGATTTGATTTTCACTCATACGTTTAACCGGGAGGCTGACTATGGGAGAATACACAAACGAATAAAAGGAATTATAGACAAATGCAAAAATCACACCGAAGCGGATTACACACCTGGAGATCAATGTATTTACTGCCACAAACTAGCGGATTGTTCCGCAGTTCACGGAGCCACTATGCAAATAGTTAAAGCTTACGACCTAACCCACGATGCTCAGTTGCCCGAACTCTTTCAGCCAAATCAACTTTCGACACCAGAACGTAGGGCCCAGGCACAAAAAATTGCCATCGTCATGGAAGCATGGTGTGCTAGTGTCCGCAAACACAATTTAGAATTCGCCAAAGAGGGTGGAGAAATTCCTGGGTATGGACTACAGGAAGTTCAAGGAAAGAGAAAAATATTTGATTCGCAAAAAGCTTGGGAAACTGTCCAAAACAAATTGACGCCTGATGAATTTGCGTCGGCTTGCGAGGTCAGTTTTACGGATTTGGCGGAACTGGTTGCCGCCAAAGCGCCGAGAGGTCGGAAGACCGCGGCGAAAGAACAACTGGAGGAAGAATTGTTTACTGCCGAAGCAATGAGGCGTAACGAACCTTCCTATCAACTAAAAAGAATAAAAGAGACAAATAAACAAAATGAAAACCTCATTCAGTAAAAAAGATAAAGAAGCGGTGGAAGCAAGCGAAGAAAAGGCATTGGTATCCGCGGAGTCGAAATCTCCGACCATTACCAATCGCAACGCCGGAGTAGACGGAGAGTTTAAAGCTTCCGACTTTTTGATCCCCAGGATCAATCTTGTCGGTAAGACTGGAAACCTCAGCAATAACTTCCAGCCAGGTTCTTTTGTGTTCAACAAAGAACTTGTTGTTGGTAGCAAGGACTCGGCGATGGAAGCAATCATCACCCACATCCAGAAGAAATACATCCAGGAAATTCCTTACGGAACGGATGTGATTCCAAAGATCTTTGCTTCGCAAGCCGAGGTGGAGTCAGCGGGTGGAACTTTGGATATATCCGAATCCGAAGATGTGGATCGGTATATCCCATTCTTGGTTCTGACTCTGTTGGTCTCCGAACCTAAAGATAAGAATCCGATCTTTTCTCTTGAGGGACCGGATAAAAAGAACTACGCTTTGGCGCAGTACAATCTCACCAAGAGTGCGTACCGCGGAGCTGGTCGTCAGTTATTGACTGACAGTCAGACAGTATTGCGGGGTGGCCTAACAAAGGGTCGCTACCAGGTTAGCAGTAAGCTCAACACCAATACGATGGGCAGTTGGTTTACGCCCACGTTTAAATTGGCTGGAACAAATAATGACGAGTTCCAGGCTTGGGCTTCTAGTCTGATCTAAACAGATGAAGAAGGGGAGACGTTCCGGCATGGTGCGGCGCGAGAAGCGCCGACAGGTCAAGTGTTCCTTGCCGCGTGAAACACCGGACGTCCTCCGTCAACTTGTACTCCTTCTTAGGGATACACTTCAATTTCAAGTTCAAACACCAACGCAAGTAAAGGGTATATGGATCAAGACAAAATAGCTCCTACTGTTACCGAAGTAGCTAACGAGGCGTTTTCAGTAATTTGCCGGATTATGGACAAGGGATCGGACAAAAGTACTTTTGGCCAATGGTTTCATACGGATAGCCGTAGGTACAATGCGGATAGGCTCATTGGTCACGTAACTCAGGCCATGATGCAAATAGATGGAAATAGGCCAAGTCCAGATGTAAATGGGGAAAATCCTGTAGCCCATCTTGAAAGGGCTTTAGTTCGTGCTGCTTTTCTTCTGTACAAAACCTATAGAGGTAAAACAGAATGATGGATTACTTTTGGCTTTGGTTATTTGTGTGGATCAGTAAAAGGTGGTTTCCAACTGTAATCTTTTCTACTGACCCAAAAACAGAACGAACTGCGTCAATATTCTTTTTTGATTCCGAGGAACAAGCAAAAAGATTATTTGATCTTATTCAGGCCAATAGCTTAAACCACGAACTAAAAAAGGAGACAAAGAATGATAATTGAATGGTTATGGAATCAACGGGGGTTTGCATTCCCCAAAACAGAAACAAAAAGCAACAAGGCAAATATAAAAAAGGTAAAATCAAATGCCAAAACAAAATCAAGAAAACAAAAATAAATTTACCGCGGAGGTATTAAAAGAGCTGGATTATCTTCTAGCAGAAGGATTTGTATGTTTAACCAACCCAAAGAACCCTACGATTGTTTTAAACCAGGAGGTAAACACATGAAAATTGAAGATGTTGTGGGTGCGGAAGAGCTCAAAAAAGAATCCTTTTCAACGCAAAGGAATTTGCATAGAATACATCAGTTTTACCACCGGGTGGTGGATCTGGCGGAACAAAACCATAAAACGGCTGCTATCCTTGTGGAGGAGAACGGCCGGTTAGAAATAGAGAACGAGGGGCTGAAAGAGTTTTGCCAGGAACTCTTAAGCTTCATGGCAGACCTTGAGCGGGAATGTTCGGATTGCCGCAACAAGGCCAGGTCAAACGTCCTCAACCAACCACAAAACAAAGAAGGAAAATAATATGATTGAACTATCGATCCAGATTAAGAATGAAGAAGGGACAGATAAAATTAGCGTTGAAATGCTTCCCTTCGATAATGAGGCAAACGCAGTTGAGAAAGATGTATTGAGTGGATTGTTTCCCCTTATTACGGAGCTTCTCAATGGGGTTCTTGGTGGTGAAGGTTTTCGTAAAACTGAAAAGATGGCTGAAGTTCCAGAGGGCGAGTCTCGCATTCTCGATAAGAACGGCGCTCCAACATCTATTCCTATGAACGAAGAGTACCTTATCAAGAAGGGTCTTATTGAGCCGCCGGAAGGTGCTGAAATAAGAGACAGAGAGTCTTTAATAGACTAACTTGAAACGAGCCAGTCAGGGGCTGGCCGAACAATTCAACATAATACCGTACCCATTCGTAGGTACGGCTTATGAGGAGATTGTGGCCGAATTTGTATTGCTCAGGGAGTCTGGGGTTCGTGTAAAAGAACTTGCTCAGATGCTCTTGGATGCGATAGAAATTCTATTGCATGGACTGGCGAAACCAAAAATAACAAAACAAAGAGAACAAAAACTTACCCGAGATCTGTCGGATCTGCTTGGGAGACTGAGCATACTCGAAGACCTCTACTTTGAAAAATGAAAAATACATACGCAATAGATTTTGAAACTTACTACGACAAAGAAATATCAATTACAACGATGGGTCAATGGCATTACCTGCGTAATCCCTCATCGGATATTTACATGGTTGCGATTCATGGACCTGATGTGGATTACGTTGGATCTCCCAAGAAAGCCCCGTGGGAAAAGATTGATGGCGGAAATTGGTTGGCTCATAACTATTCATTCGACGGAGCAGTCATTGAAAGATTGCGTGAGCTTGGGGTAATCAAAGCAAATCCATCCAGTTGGTTTTGTACTGCAAATCTTTCGGTTGCTGTGGGAGCTCCTAGAAATTTGCTTGGGGCATCGCGGGAACTTCTTGACCGCAAGATAGACAAAGACCCGCGGGATAAAATGCACAGCAAAAAATGGAGTGATGTCGAGGGAACTGAATTTGCCAATGAGGTTCTTCAGTATGCAAAGAATGACGCTCAGGCTTGTTATCAAATCTACGATAAATTCCATAATCAGATGCTCCCAACCGAGCAGGAATTATCAAGGCACACGATTGAGATGGGCTGGAGAGGCGTTCAAATTGACCAAAATGCAGTAGAAACAGGGGTTAAAAAGCTGGAAAGGGTGACCTGGGAAAGTGAGAATTCCCTGCCTTGGATTGAGGAAACCAACGGTGTTGTGCTATCTACAAAGGCTTTTAGGCGTGAATGCGCCAAGGCTGGAATCCCATGGCCAACATCTCTGGCTGAAAATTCAGAAGAGTGCGCGCTGTGGGAGGAGCAATATGGGGGTAAAGTCCCCTTTGTTGGTATTATGCGGGATTGGCGTAAGGCCAATTCTTTGCTGGCAAAGCTCAAGGTAATGCGAAACCGTATACGGCCAGACGGAACGATGGCCTATGGACTTAAATACATGGGGGCGCACACAGGACGTTGGTCTGGGGATAGCAAATGGAATTGTCAAAACCTCCCTCGTAATGAAATGTTTGGCGTGGATTTACGGGGTTGCATTGTACCCCGTCCTGGAAAGAAGTTTGTCATTTGTGACTTGGCACAAATTGAGCCCAGAGTATTGGCTTGGTTGTCTGGAAACGAAGGACTCTTAGAGGCGATCAGGAATGGGTATGGCATCTATGAAGCGGCTGCAAAGAACATGAGCTTGTGGAATGGTGATAAGGGAACATTAAAGAAAACCGACCCAGACCTTTACCAGTTGGTGAAGTGTATGGTTTTGGGATTGGGTTATGGCGCGGGGTCAAAGAAATTCGCTTTGATTGCCAAGATGCAATACGGAATTGACATGACGGAAGCAAAGGCTGGAATTGTTGTGAATGACTTCCGCTCGCGTAATCAACCTATTATTGATCTGTGGAGAAAGCTTGAGGGTGATTTTCAACGGGCTAAAGCGGATAAACAATTTGAAGTGGGTCTACCGGGAGGACGCGTTCTGACCTATCGCAACATTATGTCGCAGTGGCCTGAGTCACAAAAGGTTGGGAAGAACGGCATAGCCAGAAAGCCAGCGTGGACAGCATGTGTAGAGCGGGGAGGCCCGCAGATTCCTTTTTACGGAGGAAAACTTTGTGAGAATCTTGTACAGGCTGTAGCGCGTGACGTTATGGGTGAGGCTATCCTACGACTGGAAAAAGCAGGATGTTCGGTAGTCATGCATATTCATGACGAGGCTGTATGCGAGGTTGACAATTCAGTTCCAGCGGGTGAGATTGAAAGGCTAATGAGTACGTGTCCTGACTGGCTAGAAGGGTGTCCAATCGGGGCCGAAGCGGCTAATGCAATGAGGTATAAAAAATGAACCTCTATCGCATACCTAATTTGTCGTCCTCCATTGCCAGTGCTTGTACTCCTTGGGATGGCAAATTAAATCAACCCCCAAGCCTAGATCCTGATGTAGCCAAACGGTGGGCTATTCAGAGCTCCACCGATGGAATGTTTGTCAGTGGATTTGAAGGTCGTGCCGCGGCAATGCGGGTTACCAAAGATAATCCTCCAGCCAAGATGCATGCCTTTATTGCAGATTATGATTGCGAGCTTACATCCGAAGAGTTTATTTCCGGTATTGGTGCTAAAGCCAAAGCCGGTCTTAAGCCAATGTATGCTCATCGCACTCCAAGTGGAGGTGCGAGGGTCATCTGGATGTTCGAGTCTCCCATGCAGATTCCAGTGGGCTTGTTGCCAGCATTCTTAAAACGGGTAGCAAAAGAGTTGGGAGCAAAGCGTATTTTTGCTGGACTTGACGATAACCACGTAAAGCCCGAACAGTATTACGCTTGGTATCTGCCAATCACCAAAGTTGGGGATGTCCCTTTAAGGACAGAAACTTTGTATAGCTGGTTTGCCTCGACAATCGACGCCGACCATAAGTACCGCGGAGAAGGTCCCGTGGAGATACCAATGGATCGCGTACGTAATCGCGTACATGAAATTTATCCAGATAAACTGATGGGGAGTCTTGAAGTCAACGGAAGAACCAATGCGTTCTGGACTGCGACTTCGGACAACCCGACGGCTTGCGTGGTTACTCCTACTGGTATCGTCAGCTTCTCGCAGGACAAGAGTTTCTACAGTTGGGCTGAAATCCTCGGCGCGGGCTGGGTGAAGGAGTTTGAGGAGGATCGCCTTGGCGCTCCGCTGGCAAACTATTACTTCGACGGCAAGCGTTACTGGCGTCAGGACGGCAGAGGTATCTGGCGTGATACAGATTCCGAGACTACCCGCAAGGATATTGCGGGAATCTATGGATTGTCTCTTGCCCCAATGCAAAGAGGTGGGATGTGCGAAGTCGACCAGACTGTCTTGCGTGTGCGCGAGACCCGTCGGGTAGACGATGCCGGACCGATCCTGTTTAGCAAGGAGGAAGTCGTTTACATGGGTGGACGTACCGTTTTGAACATTTCGCGGGTTAAGGTTCTGGAACCGCGCAACGAACCGTGCGAGAAGTGGGGAGACGGATTCCCATGGATTGCCAAGTTCTTGGACGGGTTCTTTGATCCGCATGATTCACTTCAGTATTTCCTAGCGTGGCTTCACCACTTCTACGTGTCGGCCAAGTCGGGCAAACAGTCTCAGGGTCAGGCAATCTTTATTGCCGGGCCTGTGGGCGTCGGCAAGACGCTCATGGGAACCCAGATTGTTTCACGGCTCATGGGTGGAGGTTGCGATGCGTCAGGACATATCTCGGGGGAGAGTGAATTCAACTCCGAAATGTTTGAGGTCGGCGTACTCAATGTCGACGACACCATTGCATCAACCAGTCACGAGAAGCACCTGCTCTTTTCCAATACGGTGAAGAAGTTTGTTGCCAACCGTCGTCATCGGTACCGGGCCATGTGGAAGAACCCCGCCACGATTGAGTGGAGTGGGCGGGTATTCGTGACTCTCAATGATGACCCAGACTCAATGCGGGCTGTTCCTTACACCGATGCAAGCATTTTGGACAAGCTTATGCTTTTCAAGGCTTCATCAAAGGGCATGGACTTCCCGCACTCACAGGAACTGCAACGTATCCTTGACGGGGAACTACCCGCGTTTGCCAGGTGGCTGACTGACTTTGAGATACCGGAGGAACTTAAATGCTCCAACCGGTTTCAGGTAAAGTGCTACCATCATGCTGACATCCTTGAAGACACCCGGACGACGCACCCTAACCATGCGTTCTCCGAATTGCTTGATGAATTCCTGATTGGATTTACCAGGTCCAACCCGAAGGAAATTGTTTGGAAGGGATCGGCCACACAGTTGCTCAATCAAATGCTCAACGACACCAGTCTAACCAACCTAACTCGCCACTACGCGTCCACTCCGGAGAAGATGGGGCAAAGGTTGGCAAAGCTGATGACCACAAAGGGCATTGAGCGGGTAACCGTTCAGGGCAAAGTGTTGTGGAAAATTCCCGTTGACTCAAATGCGGAGGTTGAAGTAAAATGACGCCACGCAGAAAGTATGAACACACGCACTATAGTCATGGCTTTATCCATGCTTCTATCGTTCCCAGTTGTGGCCTCCAATGTAATGGTCCAACCGGAACCCAAACCGGCCAAGAAAATCAAGGTACGGATTACGGCGTATTGGTGCGGTCAGGACCCTGACACATCCAGGTTTAAGTCTTCTACCGGCTACACTCTCAAGTCGGGACGCACATGTGCGGTTGACCCGCGGATCATTCCGTATGGCAGTACTGTGGTGGTCAATGGGAAAGAGTTTAAGGCCATTGATACCGGCACCGACGTGATTCGTAAAAAGGCTTCGAACGGAAAACTTCCAGTGGTGGATTTGTTTTACAAGACGGAAAAGCAAGCCATGATTGCGTTGGACAATATGCCAATGCATCCATGGGTGGAGATTCGATAATGGGCAAAGTTCTATTCCCGGGGTACTTTCCTTTTTGCCTTACGCCTGGTGTTCCTTCTCAAGTTGGTCGGGGGACAGACTATCCTATTTCTTTGCCTTTAAGCAAGTACATGAAATGGTGGTGGAGGGTGCGGACGTGGGAGGCGACAGGAAGCTCGGTTGGAAATGAATTAGCTCCGTCTGAAAATCGATCAAATATATGGACGACAGCTTCATTGGTGCAGGATACAAAATGGACATTAAATATTACACAAGAAGAAGAATTGGTATGTTTAGATCAACTTAGGTACATCCAGGGTGCGTTTAACACAACCGGAAACGCAGGAACATCCACAAACGATACAAGCATAACTTTTTACCCAGAGGGGTATATTTCGGGGACAACCGTATTTCCAAAAATTACTATGGGGTCTTATCCGGGTGGTGGTTATATTGAGGGAGGAGAATGGTACAACACGCGTTCTCCTGGAGACCCTAAAGTACAAGCAGCACTTGATCCTGTTTCAACCATGACAATAGACGGAATTAACATACCTATTTATGTGCGGTGGTTTCCAAATTGGGCTCCATATTCAGATTGGCAATGGACGGGAAGCCAAAGTTATGTTTTGACTCCAAAAACGTATTGGTCTTACGGAGGCACATACAACACACAAACAGGACAACCTTTATAAGTTGTCTGAAAGGAACACACATGAAAACACGCAATCAAAAAAATAAACCATTGGGACTCATTAAAATTCTGGCAGAACGTGAGGTCCCATACGTCGAGATGGATCTGGACGTGGACAACGACACGTTTAACAAAATTGCCAAGGCGGGGCTGATTGAAATCAAGCGCGACAAGCATGCGCTTTTCAATTACGCCATTACCAAGGCAATAAAGGAATTCTGTGGAAACCAGTCTAGTTAAATGCGTGGTCTCAACCATAGCCGCCTTTCTTGGGCTGGCCATATGCGTGTTTCTTACCATCGTTTGTTTTCATGCTTGCGCTTGGCTGCGGCGCTGGTTCTAATCCCGCTTTCGGCCAAAGGAACAGACTTTGGCCCGACATGCTCTTTGAGCATGAAGTCAGTCGTACGGATCTTCCAAAACGAAAATAAGACAGTTTCGTTTGCTTCTGGCGTTATCGTCAACAAAGACGGAACGATCCTTACCTGCAATCATGTGGTGGATGGTCTGGGCAAAATTGACGTCATGTTTGGGGAGGGAATTACCAACTCAGTTTACTCGGCCAAAGTAATCAAGAGAGATCAAAAACTGGATTTGGCGCTTATACAGATTATTGGGTACGCAGGGGATCTTCGTCCAATGGAAATGTCCAAGCTACCAACTCCTTTGCCCGGGACTCCCGTCGCGGCAATTGGGGCTCCGTTAAAGGTATTCCGCACTGTAACCGCAGGGGTGGTTAGTTACTGTGGTCAGGACGAAGGGCAAGAAGTCCTGGTCTTTGATGCCAAAGTGATGCCAGGATGCTCAGGAGGGCCCGTAATCGACGAACAGGGCGATCTTATGGGTTTAATCACCGGAACCATAGGAAGGGGGGAATACACCCTTTCCAGGGCCGTTTACATAAGTGAGATTGAGCGTTTTATTAATACCTCCCAACGGGGGTATCTTGGGATATCCACCACACTGGTAAACTCTGGCATTGCCGGGCCAAATTGTTCGCAAGGTTTGCGGGTAGACCAAGCACCGAGTGACGGAGAGCTTAAACATGGGGACGTGATTATGACCTTCAACGATTACCAAGCCGCTAGTCATAATGACCTAGTTAGGATGGTTCGTAGATGCACTCCAGGAGACCGAGTTGAGGTAGGGATTTTACGTAATGGTGAGTTTAAATTAGTACACATGATTATCAAGGAGTTGCGAAAATGAATGTCTTCTTTGGCATCTTGTTCTCCACCATAGGTTTAAGCGTTTGTGTTATTTGGTTTTCTAATTGGTTTGTGCAAACCTTTAACATCGATGCATTTGTCAATAAATTTTGGTACCATGAACCAGCAAGAGGTATACGTTATGTCTCAAAAGGGACATATAAAATGATCAAGGTAAGGACTGACTTTATAGTCAAGTTACATACCCCCACCCTTAGTAATTGGTCTAAGGGATTAAGATTCAAAGGGTAAAGATTCGAAGGGTGTAGGGTGGGGGGTGGAGGGGTGGTTTTGAACTCGTTGTTCCTACAGCTTTGCGTGTGTGCCGCGTGTGCCAAAACTTCCGGAACGAGTTGGGGTACCCCCACCCACCCCCACCACTCCCACCCTCTCTTTCTTTATATTTATATAATTAAATAGTAAACATACACTTATACAAGGACCTGAGCTTAAAAATTTGGGTGGGGGTACCACTTTTTGACCCCCCACCCTAGGCGACACCCCCACCCTAAATCGTAGCCCTTTGGGGATAAGGTAGCCCAAAAGGGCTATGGGAGGAGCTGGATTCGAACCAGCGAAGGCTAAAGCCAGCAGATTTACAGTCTGCCCCGTTTGCCCACTTCGGTATCCTCCCAACCTAATTAGTGACTGGCCTGACGCACTTCTCTCTTCAGCCAATCCAAAGGGCAAGGAAAGTGCTAAAACGCCCACCTAATAAGGTAACCGCGACTATGATATGCCAAGATGTAAAGTCAAATATTTATTGCTTAAGCCGACGTATAAACTCGTCTTGCGTAATTAACCCCCGTTCGAACTGATAAATAGGGTCGTTAGGATCCGACGGACCAGCGGATGGAGGATTGAGGAACTCATAGGCCGGGGCTTCGGCCAACCCACTAAGCACAGCCTTGCCTAGCCCTTTAACGATACCAGAAGTTTTAGGTTTAGTCTTTACTGGTACAGTTTCTATTTGACTGTACTTAATTTTAGTTGTCGTACTAGGTTTCTCTAAATCCAATATACGAGATGGATTTGTTCTTGTAGTTGTTTCTGCTTTTACCATCTTGGTAGGATCTTCGGCATGTACTAAATCTCGGTATTCCTGATCTTTGGAATACACATCAAGCGTCATTTTCCTTCTTGCTATTGTTTCTTTTAATTTGTCAGCCTCGGCCTGTAGGAGATCTTTATCAGCAAATTCGTCATACTGCCCCTCAAGAATCCCACGAAGCATTTTCTTTTCTTTTTTAATCGCGTCCATTTGGTCTTCCAGGATACTTGGATCAAAATTGTAAACCTTCCCGGCTGACCCAGCGCTAGAAGTGCTTGTTTTACCTAGGGGCATTATCCAAGTGTATTTTCCACTTTACAAAAGTCAATCCAGTTGAGACACTACGCAGCATGAAAACACTTGGCTTTAACTTTAGTTTGTTTGGCATTATCTTCAACCTTCGAATCAGCGCTTATCGATCCGCACACCATGCCCCCGTATTCCATTATGGTTCGACCTCTAACTTTGGCAAATGGAAGGTTTCGCCCACCGGGATTAGCAACGAGTACAAGCCTAAACGGAGACGCAAATGAGAGAAACAAAAGGTATCGTAGTTGCAACGCCAGCTTACGGTGGAATGCTTTCGGTCAACTACGCCAACTCTCTACTTCGATCGAGCGCTCTATTTCAAAGCCACGGCTTGAAACTCAACGTTCTATTCCTATCAAACCATTCCTTGATTACCATGGCCCGCAATAAGATTGTGGCCGAGATTTTCAAAAACGATAAGAACGACTGGGACAGCATTGTTTGGATCGATGCGGATATTTCGTGGGAGCCAGAAGACCTGCTCAAGCTTAGTTTGCATGACGAGGATGTAGTCGCGGGAACCTATCGGAAGAAATTGCCTGGCGCCTGTCACTTCACAGTGAAGATGATCCACGGTAAAGAAACTCCAGATGACAGAGGATTGATTGAGGTAGAGGCTGTTGGTACCGGATTCCTTCGCGTGTCTAAGAAAGCACTGCAAGATGTCATGGACCATGAGCCCGTTGTCTACAACGAACAGGCAACTCAACCCGAGCTGGCGGAAACCAACCATCTTGAAATTAAGAATGTCTTTGAGACCGGCGTAAAGGACAAGCAGATGCTGTCCGAGGATTTCTTCTTTTGCTCCAAGTTGCGCGACCGGGGATACAATATCATGCTCGATACCAAGATTGATCTTGGCCACGACGGTACATTTACTTACCGCGGGAGTATGTCACACTATCTAAACCATTTAAAAGAAGAGATCGCCAAAGATAAGAAATGATCTACGGATTTCTGGCCGGTGTGTTTGCTTATTGGATCTACGATAAATCCCGAAAGAGGTGCGGCTGGTGCAATCGACCTCAGTAAAGACAAAGTGGCTTGACCTGGCCTTGCGCTTGGCTGACGCCGCGGCCAAGACGAGCCAGGATCAGTTCGTCAAAGTAGGTGCCGCAGTCCTTCGAAGCGACGGATCGGTATGCGGTGTTGGTTATAACGGATATCCTCCGGGCTTTGATTTGACCAAACAGGAATCCTGGGACCGCGACTACCGGCGGGATTTTATGGTTCATGCCGAGATCAATGCTTTGGCCTATTGCAAACCCGGTGAGCCCTACATTCTTGCCGTCACTTACCCACCCTGTAAAGCCTGTGTCCTAGAAGCCGCCAGGTACGGAGTGAAGAATTTGATTTACCGCGAGAACGAAGCTAAGTCAATTTTCCCTGCGGACTATTTGGCCGCTCGATTGGGCCTTACCCTTATTATCGAAAAGTAATCAGGCCGACCACCAACCGGTGTTGGCTGAGAACTCAGAAGATTTGTTCATGATAGAACTTCCCTGACCAGGGATAGGGGCCGGCCCAGGCTTTTCTCCCTGTGTTGTTGCTGGAGTTTCAACTTGTTGCGCTACTTCAGCCATTTTTTGTTTTTGAGTAGCGAGCTTGTCGTACTCGGCTCGGATCACCTCATCAATGGTCGGAATTCCTGTTAGAAGTTCTTCAAGTCGCGGGAGGTTATTTGCCGCCCCCGTATTTCTTTGTACCGCGCTTTGCTGAGCATAATCGTCAGCTTGATGAATTCCAGAGAGCATCTCCATCAACCAAGTGTATTTTGTCCAGCTTTTAAGTCAACCCACAAAAATAAATTTAATTTTTAAAATACATATACCCTATTCATGGCGGGCGGGAAGGGGGGGGGGGGGGGGAGGGGGTGCG